>BNJU01002971.1_pt1 | contig 108053 bp, 110 predicted proteins | sample 8539281 | NCBI WGS metagenome assembly BNJU01 (sample SAMD00202456, study PRJDB9452) | human saliva metagenome | isolation source: human saliva | place: Japan
AGCATCCTTACGATAAGTGACTGTTTCAACACGGTCTTGGTCTTTAGCTTGAACTCCACTTACAGCCGGGATTTCTGATTTATCCGCTGTGTAACCTGCGATGGTTGGTGATACCACTTTATCAAACGTATCATCATTAGTTGTCCAGTCTTGGAAGTCGATATGACCTGTTACCAAGTTGACATTGCTCCAACGTTTGAAGTTCAATGTTTCAACCACATCATCCTTAGCCTTGCTTCCATCTTCGTAAACGTAATGGATGGTACGGCTAACACTTTCCTTGTTATCCAAGTTTTCAACGGTTCCTGGCCAACGTGGGCTATCTGGTTGTCCTGGATTGACTGGGGTGTTTGGTTGTGGAGTTGGGTTATCTGGGTTAACTGGTTCAACACGTTCTGAAAGGGTTACAGTGTAGACTTGGTCACGTGCTGTATCGTAGTCATAAACCTTCGCACCACCTGCTGTGAATTCATCGCTGACAAGCTTGTAACCTTGTTTCTTGAATTCTGTGATTTGACTTGTAGTGCTGTAGGCAATGGCTTCACCTGACTTACCTGTCACTTCATCTGTTGTGAGAACGCGGTTACCGTTAGTACTTACATAACGGATAACAGCTTTTTGATTTTCTTTTTCAATAACTACATTAGAATCTTTTCCAACAGCGTCTAAATCATTATCATCGTTTGGATCAATGGTTTTTGTTTCCGCATTATATCCGCGAATAGATTGATTATCACTAATTTTCCAACCAACTGGTGCTTGAGGAATTTCAGTAACATCTGCTCTTGTTGTGTCATTAAAATCGTTTTTATATTGTCGACGAATAGCATCTTCTTTATTCTCGACTACCTCACCATTTGAATTGATGTAATGTCCATCTTTGTCAACTAAATTGATATAACCTAAGTCTTTATACCAAACGTTGACAACTGTTTCATTTATATAGTCTGGGTTAACTGTTAACTCATCAACACTCTTGGCATCTGCGTAGAAACCTGGATTGACCGGTGTCATAACTTTCTTGAAAGTATAATCCAAATCTCCGATAGCACGTTTCCGACGACGCGAACTACCTTGTGCTGCATGGGCTTCAATAGCACTCTTTAATTGCAAGCGGGCTTCTTGGTCTAAGGGAATATTCCATCCGCCTTCTTTATTGGCCTTTGCATCTTCTACTCGGAGTCCTTTAACAGGTTTTAAGGCGCTTTATCTTTTTCTACCTTAGAAGTTTGTTCAGTTACTTTTGATTCAGCATTTTTCGTTTCAACTGATTCAATTTTACTCACTACTTCAGCTTTATCAGCAACTTTAGTTGTCCCTCTAAGTTCCAAAGCGATAACTGCTGCTTGAAGATCAGACTCAGCTTGAGATAATTCTGACTCTGCCACATCTGCTTTATTTAATAATCCTTTAGCAGATTGGATACTAGTTTGAAGGCGTTTTACACTGTCTTCAGTGTATAACTTAAGCTCCAATTTTTCTGCGCGCGAAAGAGCCGTTAACAATTTTGACTTGTCAACAGCATCTTGCTGCTTTACTTCCTCTTTTTTATCTTTTGCTTCTTCAACTTTTTCTGCTGGTTTAGTAGCTTCTTCAGTTTTAGCTGGAGTCGTTTCTACTGGATTAGCTACAGTTGGAGCTGCATAGGTTGTTTCTTTTTTAGGTGTAGCAACTTCTGCTGGTTTTGTAGCTTCTTCTACCTTATCAACAGAAACACTGTTAGTAGCTTCTGGGTTATGTTCCTCTGCTTGTACTGCTTGCGCATTGGCAGCAGTTCCCAAGACTAAGGCTGTCCCGAGCAAGACACTAGCTGCACCAAAGTGATACTTACGAATAGAGTATCGTTGTTGCATGCTATACCAGTCAAATGATTTCTTATGTGAATGTTTCATTTTGAACTCCTAGATAATATTTTATAATTCCCACTCTACAACTATTTGATATATAAATCAATATTTTCTATACAATTAATATATTCTCTTTTTTTGTACCTAAAAAGCCACTTATATTATTCTAATTTTTTTCTGACTAATTCAGACGCTTTTTTTCTACTCCGACATTTTTTTGTACACTTTTAGACAATAATATGATATAATGAAAATAGGAGGAAAATACCTATATGCGTAACCTTTTATCTACGAAAGATCAGCGACAATTACGTTTAATGGAAACCCTAATCCAACATCGTGATTGGATGAAATTACATGAACTTGCCGACGAATTAGGATGTACTGAACGAATCTTAAAAAGTGATTTAAATGAATTGCGTGCTGCCTTTTCCAACTATCGATATCCAGTCTTCTGTTAACGGAATTATGATAGATTTAGAAGTTAATACTAGCGTTGAAGATGTTTATCAATATTTTCTTGCTCATTCTCAATCTTTTCGATTACTAGAGTATATGTTTTTTAATGAGGACCTACCTATTTATCGAACAATAGAAAATCTTCACTCTAGTAATGCCAACCTCTATCGATTGGGCAGAAATATTACAAAAACTCTGTCAACTCAATCCAAATTGAACTATCATTTACTCCATCCGAAATACGTGGGAATGAAATCGATATTCGCTATTTTTTTGCCCAATATTTTTCTGAGCGCTATTATTTTCTAGACTGGCCTTTTCCTGACCTTCCTGAAGAGGATTTAACAGAGTTCACTGACTTCTTCTATAAGATCACGAATTATCCAATGCGATTTTCAATCTATAGAATGTACAAATTGATGATAGCCATCAGTATTTACCGCATTAAAAACGGTCATTTCATCGACTTACCAAATCATTTCTACGATGAATACTACCCTCTTTTGATGAGTATTCCAAACTTTGAGGAGATACTTGTCCATTTTTCTGAAAAACTGGGACTGGAAATCACCCCAGATATCATTGCCCAAATTTTTATATCCTTTATTCAAGACAATCTTTTCTTAGATCCTCAAGAATTCTTCAACTCTTTAGAAGAAAACAGTGAAGCAAGATACTCTTACCAATTACTTAGTCAAATATTAGAACGCCTAGCAAAACAATATAAGATTACTTTTACTAACCACGATGAGCTGATTTGGCATTTACACAACACTGCTTTCTTTGAAAGACAGGAAATCTTTTCTACCCCAATCTTATTTGAACAAAAAGCATTGACGATTAAAAAATTTGAAGTTTACTTCCCAGACTTTATGGGAAGTGCACGTCAAGAACTGGCCCAATATCGTCAGGCAATTGGACAGCATGACCATCCTGAACAGTTAGAACACTTGATGTACACCATCTTAACCCATGCTGAAAACCTCTCTACTCAGTTGTTAGAAAATCGACCACCTATCAAGGTTTTGATTATCAGTAACTTTTGACCATGCTCTATCCCTTACCTTTGATGGATATGCTTTACCTACTACTGTAATAACTCGCTTTCACCTTCGATACTTGGGATGAATTGGAAACGAGTCCTGAGATTTTAAATCAGACAGGTTATGATATCATCGTGTCTAATTTCTATATTCCAGGAATTACCAAGAAGTTTATTTGTCAAAATCATCTGTCAATCATGGATTTGGTTAATCATCTTAACTGTTTATCAAATGAGATTCATTTTGTCCAATACTTTATAAAGCTAGAAAAAAAGTCAGCACTAATCCATGCTGACTTTTTTCTCTTATCTGATTTTATACTTCCTTTACAAAAAAACCAATTTCCTGTTGACTGAGACAGGTCTTCTCGGTAGGCAAATCCGGCAAAGTTCAAGCGACGTGCTTCCTCCACAGTTTGTACTTGATTTTCTATTAGAGATGTTAGGAAGGCACCACGCGCTTTCTTGGAAATGGTTGAGTGAATCTTCAGCTGACCACCTCTATCCTCCATGAATTTGAAGGTCACCATTTTTTCTCTGATTTCCTTAGAAAACACAGTCTCAAACTCGGACGACAAGAGAGAAAAAATCATTTCTTCCTGCTTCACAGCTTCATCATAGGCTGCCTTCCAATGGCTCTTCAAAGTCTTACCAGCGACTTTTAACTTCATCAAAAAGTCCAAACGGTGAGGGGCCATAGGTGACAAGGCTGGAACAACACCGTACAAGGCCGAGGTAATGAAGACATGATTTTCAAGATAGGCTTGTTCTGCCTCGTCCAGTTTGTCTCGCTTGATATGACGGTACATAAGCCCATCAAAAAGTTTCAAGGCTGGATAGTGTTGAGCAGTTTGTTTTTTTAAAGTTTGGATATTTTGAAATTCTGCCACAGCTTTCTCGGCTGAAACTTTGTAAAAACTCTCCAATTGACTAACAGAATAGAGAGCCAAGGCATCCAGCACAGCCTGACTTTCTGGTTTTAAAGGAGTGGCTTCAATACTTGGCAAGTCTGTGTTCATTTCTTTTGCTGTTGGGATTAAAATTTTCATATTGATAGTGTAGCATATTTTTTAGCCACTACCAAGAAATTCATCTAGAAAACCTCGGTTTGAACGAGGTTTTTCTGTTTATTTTGGCCATCCTAAGCAGACAGCCATGAGAACAAGGGCTAGCCAGCTAAAGCTTGAGATAGATAGAATGTATCTTTTTTCTCCTTGAATCGAGAAAAACCTATCTTCAAAGCGAGCAGTCCGAGTAACATTGAAGCAACCATCAAATAAAACCCCATTTGTTTGTCCTCCATTAGACTTAATTTACCTTATTATAACATACTCTTCTTAAAGAAAGCTGTCTTTACTGCACTTTAAAGGTCTTGAGATAATTGTCTTTCCCTACTTGACCTTCGAAGTTTTTACCATTTTCAAGGTAAGGGAGGTCATCTGATACAGATGCCTTAACCTTATAAATCTTGCCATCAAATTTAAAGAAGTAGACAGTATCTCCCTTGATAACAGCTGATTTAAGGTCTGCTACCACACCCTTGATACTTTCTGTGGTTGCATTGTCAATTTCAAGGTCGTTTTTATTGGCATACTTGCTGAGCAGCTCTTCCACTGTAGTAGCTACGATAACATTTTGGTACTCGACTGCGTCTACCAGGGCGTACTCTTTGACCAAGCCAGCATTGTCCTTCAAGCCCATGATGTAGAGAGGTTTGTCGTTGAGGTTGATGAGGATTGGGAAGGTTGCCTTGTAGGATTTCTCTTGGACAGCACCTTCAGCTGATTCACGGGCGGATTCTTCGGTCGCAGAAGCCAAGCTGTACTTAGTGATTTCTCCTGTCCGCATATTTTCTAGGATAAAACCAAGATTACTTTCATCTGCATTAGCCGACGTCACACCAGTGTAGAGGTAGATGTCATTACCGATAGACAAGTAATTATAGCCCTTGGTAGTCTGAGTCACGTTTTTCTTGGAAATCATGGCATTCCAGAAACCGTCCTTATACTTGCCGTTATAGTTGATTTGCTGGATGGTTTCCTCAGCTGGATAGACCCTGTCCACCCATTCTGGAACATCAGCCAAGCTGTATTCCTTGGTTTCTCCGTTTGTGGCATCCAAGATAATGACTGAAACGGGACGAGGAACCGCAAGCCCAAATTGCTTTTGGTAAACCGTTGCTACATAGAAAGGATTACCTTCATCATCCACCTCAAATGATGGAGTCTTGAAAATCTTGGTTGGGTACTTAAAGCGCAGGTGGCGTTTGACGTCGCGGTTAAAATACTCTGAATCCGAATACTTGATTGGTGTCTTCAAGTCCACCAATTCTGCATTTCCTGTCACCATGTCCACCTTTATATACTCGCCGATTCCCTTGGCCTGATTATTAAACCATTTGATAGGGTCTGCGTATTCTAGTGGCGTAACCCGATAAGGCTTCCCATCAATAGTCAATTGAGTATAGGTGTCTGCCGCTACATACTGCGATACCTTATCTGTTAGGGAACCCAAGTAGCGGTCACCAATTTTTTCAGCAGTGCTTCTATCTAGAATCGGAACCTTACTGGTGTCACTCTTAGGAAATTCAGTAAAGTCTTTTTCCGTAACCGTAACTACATTGGCATAATTTTTAGCCTGAAAAATGCTAGAGGTCACCAAGGAAACCAAGGCTGCCAAGAAAAGAATTCCTCCAATGGAAGCTAAAAGAATTTTCCCCAACCGATTGATTTTGAAACCCTCAAGATTTAAAGCAGCTTCCGCCTTTCCGTGGCGCACATGAACTGTGTTGACCAGATTGATTCCCTTGCCAAAGCCAAATAAAATAGCCACAAGCAGCAAATGCCCACAGAGGAAAAAGAGAAATTCCCAGCTGGTCAGATTAAGAGGTGGTAAAAAGATATACCAGGTCGTTGCGATAAAAAGCAGTTCAAAGACTATTCGTTTCATTTTCTTTCCTCCTAAATGATTCGTCCTTCCAAGTGATCCAGTTCATGCTGGCAAATCTGGGCTGGGAAGCCTGTCAAGCTAATGGTCTGTTCCTGCCACTTGCTATCACGATAGGCAACCCTTATGGTTTCATAACGCTTAGTCGGTCTCACACCTACTAAGGACAAACAGCCTTCCTCTGTCTCATAAGGGCCTTCAAAGGACAGGAGTACTGGGTTAAACATAACCATGGGAACCAGACCAAGATTAAAGATAATCACGCGCTTCTGCACCCCAATCATATTGGCAGCCAGACCAACACAGGTTTCGCGATTTGCTAAAAGCGTATCTTGTAAATCTCTGGCAAGATAAAGGTCTTCCTGACTTGCCGGCTGAGACACCTGAGATAAAAACAAAATATCCTTCACAATTTTCTTTTCCACTTCCTCACACTCCTCTCGATGTTTACTATATTATAGCAATTATAGCACAAAAGCTGATAACTGCAAGCCCTTTCCCTAAACTGTAGCAAAAAGCCACCCGAAGATGACTTTTTTTGTTATTTATAAATCCTTAATCTTTTTTACCTTTAAACAATAGAAGGCCAGATAGAGCTGATAGGTAGCCAACTACTAGTAAAATAGAATCATGACTAGCTGTCTCTGGTAATTTACCAGCTTCCTTTGTTTCCCTTATTATTGGAGTTTCTGGTTTCTTTGGCTCCTCAGGAGCTGGTTTTTTAGGAATCTTTGGTTTCTCTGCAGTAGGAACTTTGGGTTGGTTGGGTTCCTTAGGGGATGGTTTTTCGGGAACCTTAGGTTGATCTACCGTCGGTACTTCTGGGTGCTTTGGCTCCTCAGGTGTTGGAGCTTCTGGCGTCTTAGGTTGATCACCTCTTGGTGGTTCTGGTTCAGTAGCTTTCACAGGTAGATAATGAATCACTGTGTCTTTTGTAAAATCTTCTGGTACTTCAGGTAATAAGTAACCTAATTCTGGATGAGAAGAATCCTTCAACATCAAATCAGTAGCCGAAGTCACAGCCTTGTAGCCTTTAAGATAAGGAATTGTTCCTAAACCTGGATAGCTAGCAAGACCTGGCTTAGAAGGGTTGCCATCTTGGTCATTGGGATATTGAATCGAAGCCACATTCTCATTTGCAGTTGGAGAAATTGCTATCCATTTTCCTAGGTGTTTGTAGTAGACAGTTTCCTTAATCGTAGAATCTGCTACAGCTACTGTTTTTTCTGCAACTGCTTCTTTATCCGCAACTAAACCTTTTACCAGTGGACTTCCTACTTTTGGTAAATTTGGTTCTTCACTCATCCAATCACGATAATAAAGATCTCCTCTTACAAAATCAACCTTAGCAACTCGTTTAAAATGAACTTGATCATTTTGGTCTTCAGCAACCTTATCATGTGTTACAAAATCTTGATAGGAAATGTTGCGATCAATGGATTTTTTGTTAACGATATTAGAGACACTGGAAGGCCATAGAGGCGAATCTTGAACATCCTCATCAACTTTTTTATGAGCAGTTGGAAGTCTATCTTCAGGATAAATAAATTCTAGGCGAGGGGTTAAAGCAACCTTAAATATTTGATCAGTCTTACTATCTTGGTCAAAATATTGTAAACCTCGATCATAATCACTTGATACAAGATCGTATCCTTGTCGCTTGTAGTCACTAATCGTTTTTAGCGTACTGTATTCAATAGGATAACCAGATTCCCCAGTAACTGTATCTTCCTTCAGTAGCTTGTTTTCACTGATATCCACATAGCTAATCTTGGCTGTTTGATTTTTAATATGCTCCTGTTTTATTTTCCAGTTAGAATAGGAAATTTCCTTAGTAACAAGATTAACAGTCGCATAGCGTTCAAAGGAAATACTTTGTTTTTTCTCAGCAAAGGCTTCTTTACCATTATTCTTATATTTATATTTAATGGTTCTTTGAATCGTTCTCTCTAAAGGCCGTTCTTGATTGGTTCTGATCTTTTCAGCATCTGCAGGCCACTTAGGACTATCGACAACACCAGCTTCCACCTCTTCATTTGACTTAGGATTAGTCTGGTTTTGTAAGCTAATCACTTCATGTTTTGGAGTTAATTTAATAGTATACGTTTGCGGAGTCTTATCATCTTGAAACAACTTCTTCGATTCATCCGTTTTCAAATAGCCATCTTCAACCAATACATAGCCATTTCTTTTGAACTCACTAATTTTCTTTCTCGTATCGTAGTGAAGATCCTCTCCCACCTTACCAGTACGCTCATCTGAAAAAAGTTTCTTCCCTGTTGATTCATCAATATAATTAAATTCAACACGAGATTCTTTTTCAGTCACTTTAGGAGTATCTAAATGTTTTTCTTCATAATGCTGCATTTCTGAAGCAATGACTTCTTTTTCTAAACCCACGACAGACTTATCCTTGTCTATACTTTCGCTAGAAGGTTTTTCTGTTTCTAAGATATGACTAGCTGCTAGCGTTTCATCTGCAGATACACTTCCAACAGAGCCTGCTAAAAAGCCTAAACCGCATGCTACAACAACTGAAGCAACACCCAAACTCAATTTACGGATAGAGTAAATACATTTATTATTTCCCATGATTTCTTCCAAGTCATCCTTTTCTATTCTTATATCTAATATTTTTAGTAAGCGACTTTACTTTTTAACATCCTCAATTTAAAGTTTTTTCTATCCTTTTTAAAGGTATTATAAAAAGCCATCCGAAGATGACTTTTTTTAAATCGCATTCTTGTCAAAACCGAGTTTACGTTGGATAAATTTAACGATTTCGACAATGATAATCATTGAGAAGCTTCCAGACATAACAATTCCCCATTGAGACAAGTCTAGTTTGGTTACGTGGAAGATTCCTTCAAGCGGTTCTACGACGATTGTTGCCATGAGAAGGATGAAGGATACCAAGATGGACCAGTTAAAGGTCTTAGACTTGAATGGTCCAACTGTCAAGATGGATTGGTAAACAGACTTGACATTGTAGGCATGGAAGAGCTGAATCAAACCAAGGGTTGCAAGGCCATAGTAAGGGCATCCGCATGAATGGCATGATTGTCACCCACATGAACTGGGTAGACAAGGGCAAGACCATAAACACTCATAACAATAGCTGCTTGGAGTACACCTTGATAAATGATAGAACTCAAAACACCACCTGAGAAGAAACTTGCCTTGCGTCCACGTGGTTTATGGTTCATGACACCTGGCTCAGCAGGCTCAACACCAAGAGCGATAGCTGGGAAAGTATCCGTTACCAAGTTGATCCACAAAAGATGAACTGGCTGTAAAACGTCCCAACCAAACAAGGTTGATAGGAAGATGGTTAATACTTCAGCAGTATTGGCAGAAAGTAGATACTGAATAGTCTTTTGAATGTTTGAGAAGACCTTACGTCCTTCTTCAACTGCAACAATGATAGTCGCAAAGTTATCATCTGCAAGGATCATGTCAGATGCACCCTTAGAAACCTCTGTACCAGTGATTCCCATACCGATACCGATATCGGCTGTTTTCAGAGCTGGCGCATCATTGACACCATCACCTGTCATGGCAACGACTTTACCTTGTTTTTGCCAGGCCTTGACGATACGAACCTTGTGTTCTGGAGACACACGGGCATAAACAGAGTATTGACCAACGACTTTTTCAAAGTCTTCATCAGATAGTTCGTTGAGCTCAGCACCAGTTAAAACATGTCCTTCTGTATCATTTGCGTCAATGATTCCCAAACGTTTAGCAATAGCTTCTGCAGTGTCTTGATGGTCACCTGTGATCATGATTGGACGAATTCCCGCTTCCTTAGCCACACGAACAGCCTCAGCAGCTTCAGGACGTTCAGGGTCAATCATCCCAATCAAACCAGTAAAGATTAAATCATTTTCAAGCTCTTCAGAAATAAGGTTTTCTGGAATGCTGTCAATAATCTTATAAGCACCAGCAAGGACACGCAAGGCTTGGTGAGCCATTTCAGAGTTGTTTGTATGGATGAGATTTGCAACCTTCTCATCAATCGGAGCAATATCCCCAGCCTTATCACGAAGAACACAACGTTTCAAGAGTTGGTCTGGCGCACCTTTAACAGCTACGAGGAAGCGTCCATCTGCAAGTGGATGAACTGTTGACATGAGCTTACGTTCAGAATCAAATGGCAACTCAGCCACACGAGGATATTTCTCTAAAAATCCTTTGACATCGTAGCCCTTGTCCAAAGCATATTGGATAAAGGCTGTTTCGGTTGGATCACCAATCAAGTTTCCTTCCACATCAATTTTCGTATCATTGGCCAAGACAACTGAACGAAGCAGGGGCATTTCAAGACCTAGTTCAATGTCATCAGCTGAGTCATGTAGAACCGCATCGTAGAAGACTTTTTCGACGGTCATCTTGTTCATAGTCAGCGTACCAGTCTTGTCAGAAGCGATGATTTCTGTTGAACCAAGAGTTTCTACAGCTGGCAACTTACGAACGATAGAGTTTCTTTTAGCCAAAACTTGAGTACCGAGGGCAAGAACGATAGTTACGATAGCTGGGAGACCTTCTGGAATGGCTGCAACGGCAAGGGCAACAGAGGTCATCAACTCACCGAGTGGATTTTTCCCTTGAATGAAAACACCAACTACAAAAGTAACAAGGGCAATGACCAAGATAGCATAGGTCAAGACTTTAGAAAGGTTGTTCAAGTTTTGTTTAAGTGGTGTGTCTGTCTCATCTGCATCTTGGAGCATGCCAGCGATATGACCAACTTCCGTGTACATACCTGTATTGACAACAACTCCAAGACCACGACCATAAGTCACATTTGAGTTTTGGAAGGCCATATTGACACGGTCCCCAATACCAGCATCTGCAGCAAGCTCGACTGACAAGTCTTTTTCGACTGGCACAGACTCACCTGTAAGAGCTGCTTCTTCAATTTTAAGAGAGTTGGCTTCTAGTAAACGTAGGTCTGCTGGCACTACATCACCTGCTTCGAGGGCAACGATATCTCCAGGTACCAATTCTTTAGAGTCAATCTCCGCCATGTGACCATCGCGAAGAACGCGGGCAGCTGGACTTGACATAGATTTGAGGGCTTCGATCGCTTCTTCTGCTTTCCCTTCTTGGTAAACACCAAAGGCAGCATTGATGATTACCACGGCTAAGATGATAATAGCATCTGCGATATCTTCCCCACCAGAAGTCACAACTGACAAGATTGCTGCCGCAACTAGGATGATAATCATCAAATCCTTAAATTGCTCGATAAATTTGACCAGGATTGATCGTTTCTCGCCTTCTTCGAGTTCATTGTGGCCAAATTCTGCAAGGCGCTTTTCCGCCTCACTTGATGACAAACCTTGCTCGGTCGCATCCACAGCCTGTAAGACCTCTTCAGGACTCTGAGTGTAAAACGCTTGGCGTTTTTGTTCTTTTGACATGTGTCTCCTCCTTGACATTGTGTGCAAAACAGACTCTCTTTTTCCTCATCGCATCTTTTCACGACAAACAAAAAGAAACCTGTTAATCATAACAAGTCTCGCTGTTTAAGATAGTGCCGGAAAGCATACTTTTCAGTATAAAATTCGGAATGACGACACTATCACAGGTTTCTGCCAGCTACTCCCTTGAGTAGTACTATTATACCAAATTTTGAAAAGTTTTCAAAGAGTAAAAACTGCCTTATTTGAATTTCCCTTGAAAACCAGTATAATGGTAGAATGCTATATATATGACTAGAAAGGAAGTTGAATGAAGCAATCTATCTCAAATCTCAAGTTAGCTGAGCGTGGGGCCATTATCAGTATTTCGACCTATTTGATCTTGTCTGCAGCGAAATTAGCAACTGGTCACCTCCTCCATTCATCCAGTTTGGTGGCCGATGGTTTTAACAACGTGTCCGACATCATTGGAAATGTGGCCCTCTTGATTGGGATTCGAATGGCCCGCCAACCTGCAGACCGTGACCACCGTTTTGGTCACTGGAAGATTGAGGATTTGGCAAGCTTGATCACTTCTATCATCATGTTCTATGTTGGCTTTGATGTCCTAAGGGATACCATTCAAAAGATTCTCAGTCGTGAAGAAACAGTCATTGACCCTCTGGGTGCAACCCTGGGAATCATTTCTGCAACGATTATGTTTCTAGTTTATCTCTACAATACTCGCCTCAGTAAGAAATCCAACTCCAAGGCACTGAAGGCTGCCGCCAAGGACAATCTTTCTGATGCTGTCACCTCACTTGGTACTACCATTGCAATCCTGGCTAGCAGTTTCAATTATCCCATTGTGGATAAACTGGTTGCCATTATCATCACTTTCTTTATCTTGAAAACTGCCTATGATATCTTCATCGAGTCTTCCTTTAGCCTTTCGGATGGCTTTGATGACCGTCTGCTCGAGGACTACCAAAAGGCTATCATGGAAATTCCCAAAATCAGCAAGGTTAAGTCCCAAAGAGGTCGTACCTACGGTAGCAATATCTACCTTGATATTACACTAGAAATGAATCCTGACTTGTCAGTTTATGAGAGTCACGAGATTGCGGATCAAGTCGAGTCTATGTTGGAAGAACGTTTTGGAGTCTTTGATACCGATGTCCATATCGAGCCAGCACCTATCCCTGAGGATGAGATTTTAGACAATGTCTACAAAAAATTGCTTATGCGCGAGCAATTGATTGATCAGGGAAATCAACTGGAAGAACTCTTGGCTGATGATTTTGTCTATATTCGCCAAAATGGAGAGCAGATGGATAAAGAGGCTTATAAGGACGAAAAAGAGTTGAATTCAGCTATCAAGGATATTCAAATTACTTCTATCAGTCAGAAGACCAAACTCATTTGCTATGAGTTAGATGGTATTATCCACACCAGTATCTGGCGTCGCCACGAAACTTGGCAAAATATCTTTCATCAAGAAACCAAAAAAGAATAGAGAAATCCTGTCCATGAGACGGGATTTTTCTATTCTTCTAGCTATCAAAGTCACTTAGATACTCATAGCGTTCGTATTTTTCAAGAAGTGCTTCGTTTTTCTCATCCAGTTCTTTTTGGAGAGTAGCCAACTTACCAAAGTCAGAGCCGTTGGCCTGCATCTCCTCTTCAATAGCAGCGATACGGTTTTCCAAGGCTTCAATATCGCCTTCAATGCTTGCCCACTCCTGCTTTTCTTGGTAGCTCATGCGTTTCTTGTCTTCTCGGACCTTAATCACCTTTTCCTTTTCGGCCTTTTGCACTTGATTAGCCATCTCTGTTTCAAAGACTTTTTCATCAAGATAGTCGGTATAATGACCAAAGAAAGGACGAATCTTGCCATCCTCAAAAGCGAGAATCTTGGTCGCTACCTTATCCAAGAAATAGCGGTCGTGGCTAACTGTTAAGACAGGGCCTGCAAAGCCTTGCAAGAAATTCTCCAAAACTGTCAAGGTCGCAATGTCTAGATCATTGGTTGGCTCGTCTAAAAGAAGAACATTTGGTTTTTCCAAGAGCAGTTTGAGGAGATAAAGGCGTTTTTTCTCTCCCCCAGACAATTTCTCAATCAAGGTTCCATGCGTCGAACGTGGGAAAAGGAACTGCTCCAGCAACTCTGCAATCGAAGTTGTAGAACCACCGCTGGTCTTGACCTCTTCTGCCACTTCCTGCAAGTAATTGATCACTCGCTTGCTTTCATCCAAACCCTCAATTTGCTGAGAGAAATAGGCGATGCGAACAGTTTCCCCAATCACAACTTGTCCTGCTGTCGGCTCAAGACTGCCTGCAATCAGATTAAGCAGGGTTGATTTTCCAACACCGTTGTCCCCAACGATTCCAATACGGTCTTTGGCCTGCACCAAGAGATTAAAATCTTGCAAAATAGGCTTGTTTTCATAGGCAAATGAAACATCCTGAAACTCGATGACTTTCTTCCCAATCCGACTGGTTTCAAAGTTCATAGTCAAGTCTGTCTCAGCAACGCCGCCTGAAACTTCCTTTTTCAGGTCGTGGAAACGATTGATACGAGCCTGTTGCTTGGTCGCACGCGCCTGCGGTTGTCTACGCATCCAGGCCAATTCTTGCTTATAGAGTTGTTCCTTTTTGTGGAGAAGAGCCGCATCGCGTTCATCCTGTTCCGCCTTAAGGCGAACATAGTCCTGATAATTCCCTTGATACTCTGTCAAGCCTGCGCGATCCAACTCGAAAATCCGTGTTGACAAAGCGTCTAAGAAATAACGATCGTGAGTGATAAAGAGAACTGTCTTCTTAGAATTTTTTAAAAAGAGGGTCAGCCACTCAATAGTCGCAATATCCAAATGGTTGGTCGGCTCATCCAGAAGCAAGAGGTCGTGATTGCCAAGTAAAACTTGCGCCAACTGGACTCGTCTTCTTAGGCCACCTGATAATTCCCCCAACAGGAGTAGATAAGTCTTGAATACCCAGCTTGCTGAGAACGGTCTTGACCTGACTCTCAATTTCCCAAGCTTGAAGAGAATCCATCTCTGCCATAACCCGTTCCAAACGAGCCTGCTTATCCTCACTGTAGTTGAGCATGATCAACTCATACTCACGAATAAGCTGGATTTCCTTGAGGTCGCTGGATAGGACCGTATCCAAGACCGTCTTGCTATCATCAAAATCAGGATCTTGAGTCAAGTAACCAATCTGGTAATCATTTTTAGCTGAAAAAGGACTGACATCCCCATCAAAGCCAGAAACACCAGAAAGGACATCTAAAAGGGTGGTCTTGCCAGTCCCATTGACACCAATCAGACCGATTCTGTCTAGGTCATGGATGATAAAGGAAATATCCTTAAAAACGGTCTTATCACCGACGGATTTACTTAGTTTTTCAACGATAAAATCACTCATTTTTTCTCCCTCAAGTAAGCATGGATGGCTTGACGGTCATTTTCCAATTCTCCATCGACAATGGCATATTCAATCTCTGTTAAAATCTCTCCCAAGTCTGGGCCTGGTTGATAGCCATATTCCTTAATCAAAATGCCACCATTAATCTGAATTTCTTTCTTATCATGAATGGTCAAACTCTGGTAAGTTTCTGTAATTGCTTGTGGGTTGACTTCTTTTCCTTGGGCTTGACGAAGATTTTCAGCCTGTAAAAGCAAATCCAAGTCAAAGCGGTAACAATCGCGCTTGCTCAATTCTCCCTTTTCACGCAAGGTCAAAATAGTCAGTAAATCCTGAACTTGCTTAGCAAACTGACGTGAGGTCTTCCAAGCCTTCAAAAATGGCTGCGCATTTTCAATATCCAAAGCCCACAGTAGAGCAGCCCAGGCTTGCTCTGAAGATTCAAAGGTGAAATCAGTCTCCAAATCAAACAGTCTGTTAAGCTCGTCCTGGCTAGCTGCCATATCAGGGAGATAATCATAAGCTTGACTCTCAATCATGGAAGTCAAGCCCCTTCTCCAAAATGGAGCCAGCAAGAGTTTATCAAACTCAACGAAGGTACGCTCCACAGAAATTTTCTCCAAAAGTGGCGTCAAAGTCTTCATAGCTTTAAATGTTTCTGACTCAAGCTCAAAGCCAAGACTGGCCTGAAAACGGAAGCCACGCATAATCCGCAAAGCATCTTCGTTGAAACGCTCACTTGCCACTCCAACCGCCCGCAAAACTTGATTTTCTAAATCTTCTAAACCATGGAACAAGTCAATGATTTCTCCTGTATCGTCCAAGGCAAAGGCGTTGACTGTGAAATCACGGCGCTTGAGGTCTTCTTCTAGCGAGCGCACAAAGGAGACCGCACTGGGTCTGCGATAGTCCACATAGACATCCTCTGTCCGAAAAGTAGTCACCTCATACTCCTCGTCCCCATCTAAGACCAAGACAGTTCCATGCTCGATTCCGATATCGGCTGTTCGCGGAAAAATCTGCTTGGTTTCTTCTGGATAAGAAGACGTCGCAATATCCACATCATGGATAGGACGATTGAGGAGGGCATCTCGAACAGAACCTCCAACAAAATAGGCCTCAAAACCTGCTTCTTTAATTTTTTCTAATACTGGTAAAGCCTTCTGAAATTCAGAAGGCATTTGCGTTAATCTCATAATAAGTGTTCTAATCCATAGACAAGCTCATGACGCTTGACAACTTCTTTAATTCCCAAATTCACCCCTGTCATGAAGGAGCTGCGATCATAGGAGTCATGACGGAGGGTCAATCCTTCTCCCTGATTGCCAAAAATGACTTCCTGATGGGCTACTAAGCCTGGCAAACGAACTGAGTGGATGCGCATGCCATCAAAGTCAGCACCACGGGCACCTGCAATCAATTCTTCCTCATCTGCTGCACCCTGCTGGATAGACTCTCGAACTTCCGCCATTAACTCAGCTGTTTTAATAGCAGTTCCACTCGGAGCATCCTTTTCTTGTCATGATGGAGCTCGATAATCTCCACATTTGGGAAATATTTAGCAGCCTGCGTCGCAAATTGCATAAGCAAGACAGCACCCAAGGCAAAGTTAGGAGCGATCAAGCCACCCAAATCTTGGGCACGAGAAAATTCTTTTAGCTCTACAATTTCTTCACTCGTGAAACCTGTTGTCCCAACTACTGGAGCAAAGCCATTTTCAAGAGCAAAGCGTGTATTTTCATAGGCAACAGCTGGTGTAGTAAAGTCTACCCAGACATCTGCTTCAAAACCGACCAAATCAGCCTTATCCTTGAAAACAGGAATACCCTGCCATTCTGATTCAGACTCAAAGGGATCCAAAACTGCTACCAAGTCCAAGTCTGAATCAGCCAAGACCATCTGACAAGCAGCTTGGCCCATCTTTCCCTTAAAACCAGCAATAATTACTCGAATACTCATCTCTACTCCTGACTAAGATACAAAGGACCTTAGCTGCCCTTGAAAAATAGGGAATGACGCTGACTTTCCATGAAAGGCAAGACAGGCATCTTTTTTCAAGAGGCAGGTAGTCCGTGTTCAATTTCTAAGATACAAAGCCTGTAAGAACACAGAGTGAAAATAGGAGTTCTAATCAAGGAGTGTCTCCTCCCTCCTTGGAAGAACTATCTTTTTCACAGAGGGTTCCAGGCGTGTTCAATTATCAAGATACAAAGGGCCTTAGCTGCCCGTGAAAAATAGGGGATGGCGCTGACTTTCCATGAAAGGTAAGACAGGCATCTTTTTTCAAGAGGCAGGTAGTCCGTGTTCAATTGCTATTTCTTAACTAGCCTAGAAGCGCAAACTAAATTACTGGAATATAACCTAGAGCAATGCTTCCTGCTCCTAGGTGTGTTCCAATGACACTACCAAATGTAGCAAGTGAAACATCCGAACCTACTCCAGATTCAAGTAAGTGCTGACGCAATTCCTCAGCCTTTTCAGGGGCATTTCCGTGAATGACAATGATACGGTATTGGCCTGAAGCTGTTGCTTCCTTGATAATTTCAATTAAGCGCTTGGTTGCTTTCTTTTCAGTACGGACTTTTTCGTACACTTCAATCACACCTTGGTTATTGAAATAGAGGATTGGCTTAATGCTTAGCAGATTGCCCAAAATCGCAGCTCCATTTGAAAGGCGTCCACCTTTAACCAAGTGGTCCAAATCATCGACCATGATGAAAGCAGATGTGTGACTAATTTGGATAGCTAGCTTATCCTGAATAATGGCAAAGTCATCACCCTGGTCTCGCCAGTTAAAGACACTTTCAACCATGATACCCAGAGGAGCACTTGTAATCAAAGTGTCTGGGAAGGCAATGGTTAATCCCTCATAATCATCGACCATGTACTGGATATTTGGTAAAAACCTGAAATTCCAGAAGATAGGAAAAGCCCCAAAGCATGTGTATAGCCTTGTTCTTTAAGCGAAGTTAGAATCTCATCTAACTTGGCAATACTTGGTTGACTGGTCTTAGGCAATTCAGAAGCCTGAGCCATTTTTTGGTAAAATTCCTCAGCAGTCAGATTGATCCCTTCGACATACTCCTCACCATCAATATTAACAGGAATATCCAAGACAAATAAATCTTCTCTTTGCAAGGTATCTGCACTGAGATAGGCAGAGGAATCTGTGATAACAGCTAATTTCATATTAGAACTCCAAATTGATTCCTGGTAAGTCTAATGCAATTTCAGTTACTTCATAAGTCAAACGGTTGAGCATGTTCAAACATGGACGAGCCAAGGTTTCCACTTCTTCTTGGTTCAATTCACTTGGTTCGTTAACAATACGACCATCGATATGGTTCACCTGTGAAATGGTTCCACTGATGACAAATTTATCAAATACAATCATAAAACTCAAGATAACAATCAAGGAAGTCACTTGATTTTCTTGGTCATGTTGAATTAATTGGAAGTTCACATCCACCTTAGTTTCAGGAGCTCCATTTTCATTTCCCATTCAAAATTACGCGCATCAAAATGATACTGACTAACAAATTCTTGTTCACGTTTAAGATTCATGTCTTTCTCCCTCGGCTACAATATTATAAGCTATTGTACCATAATTTTTTATTTTCATCTAGTTTTCTAGGATTTAGTCAATCCCGATTTCAGCTCGAACTACATCTGCGATAGTATCAACATAGTAGTCCACTTCTTCTGTTGTAGGCGCTTCTGCCATAACACGCAAGAGGGGCTCTGTTCCACTTGGACGAACAAGGATACGCCCATTCCCTGCCATTTCTTCTTCCATCTTCTCGATGATGTCCTTGATAGCTGGCACTTCCATAGCCTTTTCCTTCATAGCATTTTCCACTCGGATATTGACTAATTTTTGTGGATAGATGGTTACTTCTGCTGCCAACTCTGACAGGCTCTTACCAGTTTCCTTCATGATTTTTGTCAATTGAACAGCAGATAATTGTCCATCACCTGTTGTATTGTAGTCCATCAAGATGACGTGACCAGACTGTTCACCACCAAGGTTGTAGCCTGATTTTCTCATTTCTTCAACAACGTAGCGGTCGCCAACTGCAGTGACTGCCTTGTTAATGCCTTCACGATCCAAGGCCTTGTGGAAACCAAGGTTAGACATAACAGTTGTCACGATTGTATTTTGAGCCAATTGTCCTTTTTCAGAAAGGTATTTCCCGATGATGTACATGATTTTATCACCATCAACGATCTCACCATTTTCATCAACAGCAATCAAGCGGTCACTGTCTCCGTCAAAGGCCAAACCAATCGCTGACCCGCTTTCTTTGACCACTTCTTGAAGGGCTTCTGGGTGGGTTGAACCAACATTAAGGTTGATGTTAAGACCGTCTGGTGTTTCCCCGATAACCGTCAATTGAGCGCCAAGATCTGCAAAGATTTGACGGGCACTAGTAGAAGCTGCCCCATTGGCCGTATCCAAGGCAACCTTCATTCCTTCAAGAGGAGTTCCAGTTGAAACAAGGTAGCCTTCATACTTACGCAAGCCTTCTGGATAATCTACCAAGGTTCCCAATCCTTCTGCACTTGGACGAGGAAGAGTATCTTCTGCAGCATCTAGCAGGGCTTCAATTTCTGCTTCTTTTTCATCGTCCAGTTTGAAGCCATCACCACCAAAGAACTTAATTCCATTATCAAGGGCTGGGTTGTGACTAGCAGAAATCATGACACCTGCACTTGCTCCTTCAGTTTTAACCAAGTAAGCTACTGCTGGTGTTGCCAAAACGCCTAGTTTGTATACGTGAATCCCTACAGAGAGGAGACCTGCCACCAAGGCAGATTCTAGCATTTCCCCAGAAATACGTGTATCACGTCCTACAAAGACTTTCGGTGCTTCCGTTTCATGTTGGCTAAGAACATAGCCTCCAAAACGTCCTAGCTTAAAAGCCAATTCTGGCGTTAATTCTACGTTAGCTTCTCCACGGACTCCATCAGTTCCAAAATATTTACCCATTTTTATAAAATCCTTTTCCTATTTTTAATTCGTTTTTGAACTAGTTGCTTTCGTTGACGAAGATGTCTCCGACGAACTGCTTGTTGTTGAATTTGATGTACTTGAACTTGGTGCTACTGGTTTTGTAGTCACCTTCATTGTTGTGTCGAACGGAGTAATAACTGCCGGTAAGACAACACCATTGCGATCGATTGCCTGCAAAGGTACTGAACCACTGTAATTACCTGTAATCCGTTCGCTGGTTGGTAAAAGCGCAATAATACGATCAATTTTAGCTAGTGTTTCTTGGTCAGTTGTGACAGAAACTCGTTCGTTTGACACGGTTACACTATCAATTTGTAGCTTGGAATCAATCTGGCTTTGGTCAACTTGTGGCACAACAATCATCCCATCTCGCTTAACCTTCTTCCCAACTTTCACTGTAATCTTTTGAGGCGTTGCCACAGCGGTCAATCCACTTGGAAGATTTTCAATGTTCAAGGGAACTTCAATCGTTCCAACACTGGCATCCGTCAAATCAGCAGTTACCTTAAACTTACGAGTGCTCTCCTGCATTTCGCTGGCCAAGGTCACACGATTAGCTCCGGTTAATACCACTGAAACTTCTGATGCAAATCCACTAATAAAATACTGGTCAGCATCATAGTGAATAACGATAGGAACGTTCGTTATCGTATTGGTGTAGGTTTCTGATTTGACCTGCCTTGCGGTATTGCTATTTTGAAAGTTGGTTGACGTTGCATAAATGAATAAGACACAAGCAAAAAAGAGAGATGAAATGATATATAGACTATTTTTTCTCATATTTCCAACCTCCTAGCAAACGGTCCTTGAAACTGACTTTTTCCTCAACAGCTGGCAAAAGAATTGCTCGTAGCTCTGCTTCAAATTCTTCAATCGTCAAGTCGTGCTTGAAAACACCGTTATAGGTAATAGAAATGCCTCCTGTTTCCTCTGAGACGATGAAGGTCAAGGCATCGGATACTTCTGACAAACCGATAGCCGCCCGGTGTCTGGTCCCAAATTCCTTGGAAATCCCTGTGCTTTCTGTCAAGGGCAGATAGGCAGAGGTTACTGCTATTCGATTTTCTCTGATAATCACAGCACCATCGTGTAGAGGAGTGTTGGGAATAAAAATATTGATGAGGAGTTCTGCCGAAATTTTGGCATCCAAGGGAATTCCTGTCGCGATGTATTCTTGTAAGGTCCGAACTCGTTGAATGGCAACCAGAGCACCAATCTTACGGGGACTCATATATTCAACCGACTTGACAAAGGCACGAATCATTTTCTCTTCTGCACTAATTTGAGCAGTAGAAAAGAAATCTGTCGCCCTTCCCAATCGTTCCAAACCAGTCCGAATCTCTGGGGAGAAGATAACAACTGCAGCAATAACCCCATAGGTGATAATCTGATTAATCAACCAAGAAATCGTTGTTAACCAAGGATATTGGCCACAACCTGGGTTAATACAAAAATCACGACCCCACGCACCAAAATCATAATCTTGGTGCCAGCTATCGCTTTTGTAAAACGATATAAAATATAGGCCACAATCAAAATATCAAACACATTGATGGCAATACTCCAAGGACTAGAAAACAAGCTAGTCCAATATTGCAGGTTGGATAATTGTTGAAAGTTCATCTGCTGTCTCCTCTCTGTCCAAACACGTTCCTTTCTATTATACCATTTTTCTGGCATTTTTTTCCCTATCCTACTTCATTTTAAATTAAAGAAAAAATATGATAAAATAAACTGATACTCAATGAAAATCAAAGAGCAAACTAGGAAGTTAGCCGCAGGCTGTACTTGAGTACGGTAAGGCGACGCTGACGTGGTTTGAATTTGATTTTCGAAGAGTATGACTAGAAAAAACAAAGGAGAAACCATGTCTCAACTCTATGATATCACTATTGTAGGTGGCGGTCCTGTCGGGCTTTTTGCGGCCTTTTACGCCCACCTACGCCAAGCAAAGGTCCAAATCATCGATTCTCTTCCCCAACTAGGTGGACAACCTGCTATTCTCTACCCTGAAAAGGAAATTTTAGACGTCCCGGGTTTCCCAAACCTGACTGGAGAAGAGTTGACTAACCGTCTAATCGAGCAATTAAATGGCTTTGATACCCCTATTCATCTCAACGAAACGGTTCTTGAGATTGAAAAACAAGAAGAAGGATTTGTCATCACAACTTCTAAAGGAAGTCATCTGTCTAAAACTGTTATCATTGCTATGGGGGGTGGTGCCTTCAAACCACGTCCGCTGGAACTAGAAGGCGTTGAGGGCTATGAAAATATCCACTACCACGTTTCTAACATTCAGCAATATGCTGGTAAGAAAGTGACGATTCTGGGTGGTGGGGACTCGGCTGTGGATTGGGCTTTGGCTTTTGAAAAATTGCACCAACTACCCTTGTTCACCGCAGAGATAATTTCCGCGCCTTGGAACACAGTGTCCAAGCTTTGCAGGAATCTTCTGTGATCATCAAGACACCATTCGTCCCTAGCCAACTCCTTGGAGATGGAAAAACACTCGATAAACTTGAAATCACAAAAGTCAAATCTGATGAAACAGAAACTATTGACCTAGACCACCTCTTTGTCAACTATGGTTTCAAATCTTCTGTTGGTAACCTTAAAAACTGGGGTCTGGACCTCAACCGTCACAAGATTATCGTCAATAGCAAGCAAGAATCTAGCCAAGCAGGTATCTATGCTATCGGTGACTGTTGCTACTATGACGGAAAAATTGATCTGATTGCGACAGGGCTTGGAGAAGCACCAACCGCTGTTAACAATGCCATTAACTACATCGACCCAGAACAAAAAGTACAACCAAAACACTCTACTAGTTTATAGAAAAAGAACCACGAGTCACATAGGATTCGTGGTTTTATAGTTCATCGGCTAATTTGTTAGCTCATATTTCCCCCTTCTTTAACAAAAATAAAAATGCCTATCAAACTGATAAAACATGTGATATAATAGGGACGGCACTAACAATACGCCTTGGAAAAGGAGGTATTACAGATGCTAGAACTTCTCAAAATAGTACTTATCGCAGTCATCGAGAGTATCATCTCATGGCTGGTGACTCGTTGGTTAGACGATCACTTCGACAAGTAACCTTCCTGGTTAGTGCTATCTAACCCAGAAAAAAAAATCCCCTCAGTATTGCAGTACCGAGGGGATTTCTGTTAGCACTAAAATGCTAGAACTTCTCAATTCCCCTTTATTATCTCACATACTCTATTTAATTGTCAAGAAAGAGGTGTTTTATATCTTTATAACTCATCGGCTATCTTATTGATTTTTCTGAGTCTGTGGTTAACACCACTTTTGGTCAGAGGAGTGCTGAGACTATCTGCTAACTGCTGGATAGAGTAATCTGGGTGCTGAATTCGCAACTGCGCTACCTCCTGCAAATCTACTGGTAGATTTCTAGGCCCATGATATCTTTGATTTTACTGATATTGTTGATGGTCTTCATGCTGGCAGAAACTGTCCGAGCAATATTCGCCGTTTCAGCATTATTAGCACGATTAAGGTCGTTACGGGTTTCTCGTAAAATCTTAACTCGCTCAAAATCATCACGCGCCTTCATGGCTCCGATGACAATCAAGAAGTCCATAATATCTTCGGCTCGCTGGAGATAGGTCACAGCCCCCTTCTTGCGTTCAAGCACCTTGGCATCCAGTAAAAACTGCTGGAGAAGAGAGGCAATCCCTTGCGCGTGGTCCAGATAAACAGAACTGATTTCCAACTGGTACTTGCCTGACTCAGGGTCACGAATGCTGCCATTTGCCAAGAAAGCGCCACAGAGATAGGCACGGCCTGCTTCCTCGTCTGATAAAATCGCCCCATCAATACCTGTTTCCAGACCAAAGAACGAGTCTGCCAAGTGCAAATCACTCAATAAGTCCTGCACCTTTTCATCTGTAAAAACGGTATAGACCCGATTCTTACGAAGATTGCTCCGTTGGTGGTGTCGGATTTCCCGATTTGATTTCGTAGAAATGGAGAAAGGACTCATAGAGGTGCCGAGCCAGTTTGGCATTTTCTGTCACGACAGACAAGGTCAAGCCCGAAGTCGAAAGACCGATGCTACCAGACATCTTGATAATGGCAGATAATTCATGCCGGCTCAGATGGTGCTGACCTAGAATTTCTTCTTTTACTGCTACTGTGAAACTCATTTTCTCACCTTTATAATGCGCATCAACTCATCCACGATCAAATCTCCATCGTGGAAGGCACCCCCATTTTCCAGACGAAGGAAGTTGGATGAAATCACACGCGGAACTTGCTTACAAAGACCAGCAAAATCATGTTCCACCTGCACCAAGTATTCATCAAAACGGTTGGAATTCATGTATTCCTGAGGCACTTTTTCGATATTCACCAAGACAGTGTCGATAAAAGGTCGGCCAAGGTGACGATGCAAGACTTCCACATGGTCACTATCTGTAAAGTGTTCCGTCTCCCCACGTTGGGTCATGATATTGCAGACATAGGCGATTTCTGCCTTGGTTTCCAAAAGCGCCTGCCCGATTTCCTTAATCACGATATTGGGCAAAATCGAGGTAAAGAGAGAACCAGGTCCGAGGACAATCATGTCACTTTCAAGAATGGTCTGCACCACTCGACGGCTAGCCAGAGGCGTATCATCGTTAAGGGTATTGGTCACATAGACATGGTCAATCATGCCTGGATGGTCTGCAATATGACTCTCTCCAGCCACCTCTGTCCCATCCTGAAAGACTGCGTGTAGGGTCAAAGGATGGTCACTGGAAGGATAAATCTTTCCAGTTGTATGGAAAAATTTGCTCAGCAACTGCATGGCATTGTAGGTCGAACCCTGCATTTCTGACAGGCCAGCGATAATGAGATTGCCCAATGGATGGCCAGCAAAGGCTCCAGCATCTTCAGAGAAGCGATACTGAAAGACTTTCTCATAAAACTTAGGCATATCCGACATGGCTACAAGTACATTGCGGAGATCGCCTGGCGGTGTCAACTGCTGCATATTTTTTCTGAGTTCACCTGAAGAACCACCATCATCCGCCACCGTTACGATAGCAGCGATTTCCACATCTTTTTCACGCAGACTTTTAAGAATGACGGGGATCCCAGTCCCTCCACCAATCACCGTTATCTTTGGTTTTCTCATGAACGGTTTACCGTTTCCTTTCTTCGGTCTTTGTCGCGATGCCCTTCATTAACAGGCCAAGTCTTGGATAGGTCCTGCGCCAAGCGTTTAGCAAAGGCCACACTACGGTGTTGACCACCCGTACAACCCATGGCGATGGTCAAAACAGACTTCCCTTCCTTTTGGTAACTTGGCAAAATCGGCTCAATCAAGGCTAACAAATGCTTATAAAAATCTTCTGACTCAGGATGATTCATTACATAGTCATAAACTGGTTCATCTACACCCGTTTGGTTACGCAGTTCTGGTAGATAGTAGGGATTTGGCAAGAATCGAACATCAAAGACCAAGTCCGCATCAATCGGGATACCAAACTTGAAGCCAAAAGACATGACTTCAATACGGAAAGACTGGGCTTGTTCTTGGTCTGAAAACTGCTCTGCAATGGTTTTACGTAGCTCACGGGGAGTGAGTTCAGTCGTATCCACCACATTTTGGCTCATATTTTTCAAAGGTGCCAAGAGTTCACGTTCCAGCTTGATTCCATCCAAAATCCGTCCATCTGCAGCTAGTGGATGGCTTCGTCTGGTTTCCTTGTAACGAGCGACCAATTCCTTATCAGCTGCATCCAAAAAGAGGATTTTAAAGTCCAGTTCTTCCTTATTTTCCAACTCATCCAAAACAGCTTGAATCTCTGAGAAGAAGGAACGGCTACGCATGTCCACTACCAAGGCCAACTTATGGTCGTCTTCCTTTGTTTCCACCAACTGCAAACTTAGGCAAGAGAGCTGGCGGCATATTGTCAATGGTGAAATATCCCAAATCCTCGAAGGACTGAATGGCTACAGTTTTCCCAGCACCACTCATCCCTGTCACAATCACCAAGTGAAGTTGTTTCTTTGTCATCTTTTTCTCCTTATATCAAAAGAAGTTTGGCAAAACCAAACTTCAACTAGCTTATCCAATCTCTGCGATGACTTCAATTTCGACTTTTACATCACGAGGAAGACGAGCTACCTCCACAGCTGAACGAGCTGGAAATTCCTCTTTAAAGGCCGTTTGGTAAACCTCGTTAAAAGGAACAAAGTCGTTCATATCGCTCAAGAAGCAAGTAGTTTTGACAACATGGTCAAAGTCAGTTCCTGCTTCTGCCAAAATAGCACCGATGTTTTTCAAGACTTGTTCTGTCTGTTCTTGGATAGTCTCTCCAACGATTTCCCCAGTTTCAGGAGAGAGAGGAACTTGACCACTAGCAAACAAAAGATTGCCAACGATTTTTCCTTGAACATATGGTCCGATAGCCTTTGGAGCTTTATCTGTATGAATTGTTTTTGCCATTTCTTTACCTCACAATTTTTCTAAGATTGCATCCCAAGCATCATCCATCCCTGCCTTGCTGACAGATGAAAAGAGGATAAAGTCATCACTTGGGTCAAAGTTTAATTTCTTCTTGATTGCTGATTCGTGCTTGTTCCACTTACCACGAGGAATCTTGTCTGCCTTGGTCGCAACGATGATCACCGGAATCTCATAATACTTGAGAAATTCGTACATTTGTACATCATCTGCTGACGGGTCATGACGAAGGTCCACCAAACTGATCACAGCACGGAGATTTTCCCGAGTCGTTAGGTACTCCTCAATCATGCGCCCCCACTTTTCACGTTCCTTTTTGGAAACACGGGCATAGCCATAACCAGGCACATCCACAAAGCGCATCTTATCGTCGATATTAAAGAAGTTGAGAAGCTGAGTTTTTCCAGGTTTCCCTGACGTACGAGCCAGATTCTTACGGTTGAGCATGGTATTGATAAAGCTAGACTTGCCTACATTTGACCGCCCTGCTAGGGCAATCTCTGGCAAATTCATCCTGCGGATAGTGGGACTTATTCGCCGCACTGAGCAAGATTTCAGCATTGTGTGTATTGATTTCCATAGTCACCTCTAGGCTGTTTCCAAGATTGGTTTATCCGTTCCATCGACAGCTTCTTTTGTGATGCGGACCAATTTCACATTTTCCTGACTCGGTACTTCAAACATGACATCTAGCATGGTTTCTTCGATAATCGAGCGAAGACCACGCGCACCGGTTTTGCGTTCGATGGCCTTATTTGCAATCTCTTGAAGGGCTTCGTCGTCAAATTCCAACTCGACATCATCATAAGAAAGCAAGGTTTGATATTGTTTAACCAAGGCATTTCTTGGCTCTTTCAAGATACGAACCAAGTCATCAACCGTCAATTGCTCAAGAGCAGCAAAGACAGGCAAACGTCCAATCAACTCAGGGATAATACCAAATTTTTGAATATCTTCTGCGATGATTTCTTGCATGTAAGAGCTGTTTTCATCAATCGCTTTATTGTTTTGACCAAATCCGATAACCTTTTCACCCAGACGTTGTTTGACGATTTCTTCAATACCATCAAAGGCACCACCCACGATGAAGAGGATATTTTTAGTATCCACTTGAATCATCTCTTGTTGTGGATGTTTACGTCCACCTTGAGGCGGTACGCTGGCAACTGTTCCCTCGATAATCTTAAGAAGGGCTTGTTGCACCCCTTCACCAGAAACGTCACGTGTGATCGATACGTTCTCGCTCTTCTTAGCAATCTTGTCAATTTCATCCACATAGATAATGCCACGCTCTGCACGTTCAATGTTAAAGTCAGCAGCCTGCAATAGTTTGAGGAGGATATTTTCCACGTCCTCACCCACATAACCAGCCTCAGTAAGAGCTGTTGCATCCGCAATCGCAAAAGGCACATTCAAGCTCTTAGCCAAGGTCTGGGCAAGAAAGTTTTCCCTGAACCAGTTGGGCCAATCATCAAGATATTTGACTTCTGCAAATCCACATCTTCTGACTCTTCACGCGTATCGTGGAAATTGATGCGTTTGTAGTGGTTGTAAACTGCCACTGCCAAGGCACGTTTGGCACGATCTTGACCAATTACATAGTGGTTCAAGATATGGAGGAGTTCGATTGGTTTTGGAACTTCAGACAAGTCTGCCAAGACTTCTTCCGCCAACTCCTCACGAATGATTTCCTGGGCTAACTCCACACATTCATTACAGATAAAGGCGTTGTTACCTGCGATTATTTTTTGTACTTCTTCTTGGCTTTTGCCACAAAATGAGCAATAAACCATCATATCATTATTCCTATTTGTAGGCATGATTTCCTTCCGTTCTATTCTATACTGTCATTCTATCTAAAATAAGGTCATGTAAAAAGCATGGATACTATTGACCAAATTGGTAAAGGCATTTAACCAGAGCAGGACAGAAAGCCCATAACGCTTTTTACGAAAAGCCTGTGCTCCTGCAAGTAAGCAGACCAAACACAGCATGGCTGTGAAAAAACCAAATATACTACGTTCCATTAGACTTCCTTTCTCTTGCGGTATTGGATGGTAAAATCATAAGGGTTTTTCTCATCTTTGGTATAGGATTTGCTTGAAACTGTCTCAAAAAGGGACAAGTCAAACTCTTCAGGGAAATAGGTATCTCCCTCCACCCGAGCATGAATTTGAGTCACAATCACTTCATCAAGGTAGGGTTCAAAAGCCTGAAAAATCTGCTTTCCACCAATAATATAGAGATTCTTTTCTTGAGCCTGATACCAGTCCAAGACAGACTGGACATCATAAAAAGTAGTAACCCCATATATCTTTTCTTCTGGATTACGAGTCAAAATCAAGGTCTCCCGTTTTGGAAGCAAGCGACGCCCCATCCCATCAAAGGTCACGCGCCCCATCAAGATAGCATGATTCAGAGTTGTTTCTTTGAAGTGTTGCAGTTCTGCTGGCAAATGCCAAGGCAGACGACTGTCCTTACCAATCACACCCTCTTCATCCTGGGCCCAAATAGCTACGATTTTCTTAGTCATGCTTCCATCCTTTTCACTGATAGTACTATTTTATCAAAAAACTCAAAAAAAGACTGGTTTGGAATAGCTTACAGAATAGAAAAAAATCTGTAAGAGGCATCCTACAGATTTTTATATGATTATTCTATTTCTTACAAACCAGGTGCTTGTCCAAGTTCTGCGGCAAGCATCCAGATTGTTTTATCAGTTTCAGTTTTAGCATCTGTAAAGATACCGTTTGTCACATCGTCACCTTCTTCATCAGTAACATCCAAACCTTTTTGGAAGAGTTCTGACAAGTAACGGTAGATAGCAAGGACACGTTCCAAGCTTTCTTCAACATTACGGTATTCACCAGCTTCTTCTTCGATTTCACTGTTTTGAAGGAATTCTGTCAATGTAGAGAATGGGCTACCACCAAGTGTAATCAAGCGTTCGCTGATTTCATCCAATTGACCATCAAGAGCTTCCATATACTCATCCATTTTTGGATGCCATACAAGGAAACCACGACCACGCATGTACCAGTGTACTTGGTGCAAAGCCACATGGGCCACATACAAATCAGCAACAGCTTGGTTCAATACTTCCTTTGTTTTTGCCAATGCTACTGGCGCTGCTTTTGTCAATGATGTTACGTCTTTTACTGCTTCTTTTTTCAATTCTACCATTTTATTTTACCTCATTCATTATTATTTGTAACCACTTCATCGATTACTACCTTAGTATACTACTAAGGAAAACCAATAGCAAGCCAAATGACTCACATGAGAAAAGTTGCAATAGACTGATAATTTAAGAATTTTTTAGAATGAAATCCAGTCACTTTCAAACTCTCTTAACAGAGATAAAATAAAGAAAAGAGCATACAATTTGTAGGCTCTTTTCTAAGTTTTACATCTTAATACCAGACGCTAACATCAACATGACCCCGAATCCCTTTAAGAGAGTCAGATGAAGTATATTGCCATCCTTTTTCTCCTGAATAATGAGGATTGTTCCAATCAAGCGCATCCGTATAGGCAGCAACCCAGTTTACATGTTGTAAAATATTTGGATGATTCAAACGAGTTTGCAAAAGTTGACGATAGCTATAAACTTTCACGTTTTGGTAACCAGCATGCTTCATGGTTTCCATATACTTATTGATGATTTTAACCCAAGTGTCTGTCTCTGCTGGAGCTTTCTTAGATTTATTTTCATACTCCCAGTTTTCAACATCATAGTAGATTGGATAAGATAAGTTCATCTTGTATTTCTTCAAGAGTTCAATAGTCTGCTTAGCATCATTCTCAGCATCTGTTTCATTTTCTGCATAGGTATAAAGATAAACACCATAAGGAATGCCTAGTCGATTAAATTCTTGAATATTATGTGCCAATTCCTTATCTTCTACACCGCTGTATCCTAAGCGCACAATAACACCATCAACCCCATTTTCCTGGATAACCTTTTTCCAATCACTAATGCGGCCATTATGCTCACTGACATCAATAACCTTCTTAGCACGGTCAGTTCCAACCTGTTCTTCACGATGGTTAAAGAAATAACGGTGTCCATTTCGATAAACCCAACCAACATTCAAGGCTTTCTTTTCTTTCAGTTCCCCTGAATCGGCAAAAGTATAACGAGTATCGTCCATGATTAACTCACCTGTTGCCATGACACCACTTTCAGTAAGATAGTAGTTTCCATGCCACTCATCTTGAGCCATGTATCCCCACTTCTTAAAATAATACCACTTTCCATCAATCTTTTGCCACTGTTCATTAGCATAAGAACCATCTGCCTTAAGATAGAACCAACTCTTATAATGATTATCATAAAGCCATTCGTTTTGCATCATGGCACCTTGACCATTCAAGAAATAATTTCCTTGCCACTGACTTTTAGCCATATAGCCCCACTTCTTGAAATAGTACCATTTGCCATTGATTTTCTGCCATTCTTGTTCTGCATAAGAACCATCTGCCTTGAGGTAGAACCAGCTCTTATAATTGTTATCGTAAACCCATTCATTTTTAGCCATGTAACCACCCGCTTTGAGGTAATAGTTTCCATGCCATTCTTTTTGAGCATAACGACCATCTGCTTTTATATAGAACCAACTATTGTAGCTAGTATCGAAAAATCCATTCACTCTTAGCTTTTTGAACCATCTGCTTTTACATAGAAGTCACCTTCCCAATGTGCTGATGTTGAATTTGGCTTACTTTCTTCTTTTTGACTACTAGCTCGCGTCTCTTTTACTGCTTCCTTTTTCTCTGGACGCTGACTAGAAGAAGTCTCAACCTTTTTCTCTTCTTCTTTTTGACTTGTAGTCGTTTTCTGATTTCTTTTCTTCTACCTTACTAGAAGAAGCTTGAACACTGCTTTCTTCCGAAGATGCTTTTTGCTTCAGCTTCATTTGCAGCCACCTGATTAACGATCAATCCAAGCAAAAAGGCACTTGCTAATCCAATTTTTCCAATCTTTGTTTTCAATCTTTCCTCCCTTATAAAAAATGGAACAGACATCTGAATGCTGTTCCACCTAGCTTTTGCTACTTACTAATTATTTTACAAAGTCAAGCAATGCCAAGAAACTTTCAGCTTCAAGTGACGCACCACCAACAAGGGCACCGTCAACGTCTGGGCAAGCCATGTATGAAGCAACGTTTTCAGGTTTAACAGAACCACCGTATTGAACACGAACTTTGTCTGCAACTTCTTGACCAAAGTCAGCAGCTACAACGTCACGAACAACTTTACACATTTTTTGTGCGTCGTCTTGTGAAGCTGACTTACCAGTACCGATAGCCCAGATTGGCTCGTAAGCGATAACTGATACAGCAACTTGTTCAGCTGTCAAACCAGCCAATGCAGCAGATACTTGAGCACCTACAAACTCAGCAGCTTTACCAGCTTCGTAAGTTTCAAGTGACTCACCACAACAGATGATTGGAAGCATACCGTTTGCAAAGATTGCTTTTGCTTTTTTGTTGATATCTTCGTCAGTTTCATGGAAGTAGTCACGGCGTTCTGAGTGACCGATAACAACATAATCAGTACCGATTTCTTTCAAAACTTGTGGGCTAGTTTCACCAGTGAAAGCACCTGCATTTTCAAAGTAGCAGTTTTGAGCAGCAACTTTAAGGTTTGAACCTTTTGCAGCAGCAAGAACAGTTGTCAAATCAAGAGCTGGAGCTGCGATACCTGCTTCAACAAGATCTGATGAAGGAAGTTTTGATGCAACTGCTTCAACGAATGCTTTAGCTTCTTCTGGATTTTTGTTCATTTTCCAGTTACCAGCGATAAATGGTTTACGTGACATTTCACATACCTCTTTTTTCAATTTATTTTCTATTTATTTTATCACAATTAGACACAGCTTGCAAATCTTACTCGGATTTCAAGCCTGCTTACAAGGATTAATCCTTCCAGAGATCCATAGCATTTCTAAAATCTGCCGATACCTGTGTCAACTGAGGATTGCTTGCTTCTCTCTCTGCCCGCTTGGCCTCTATTTGAACCACACTTTTAATGCCTTCATGGCGCCAATTTCTCAAAATCGCCTGAATGTACTTCCAGTTTGGTTTTCCATTCAAAACAGCTTCACGGAGAGCTTCCTTAATCAAGTCAGCACTGGTTCCATCTTCCTTTAGTGTCTTGGTCAAATCCTCAATCTCAAAAGGCGTCAACAAGCGACCCAACTCCTGCTGGAAGGTTTCCACCAAAGCTTTGAGCTGATTTTGAGGTATCAGCTGGTCTGAACTTGAATGAGCTGCTCCAAGCAAATTATCCAAACGTTCCAAAGCCAAACTAGCATCAAAAAGCAATTCAATTTCGCCATTTAATTCGATAGTACGATACTGGAGCAGTCCCCTTTCCGTCAGATTAGAAATGGACTGGTTGACATCTGAAATTTCCTTGCCAATCCTTTCGGCAATCTGGCTTGGAGACATTTCTTCTAAGCCTGTCGTATTTTGCAAATAGAAAAATTGCCAGACCAGAAAATCATCACTGGAAGGAAAGAGTTCCTTAAAATGCAAGAGCAGGGCACTCGGTAAAACCAAGTTCCCTGATTTAAAAGCGTCTAAATATGTCATAATTCCTCTTATAAATACCCAAATGCAGATGCATCATCTTCTATTTTTCTCCAGTCAAAAGGGGTTTCCTGATAGACGGCATAGTTCACCCAGTTACTGAAAAAGAGGGCTGCTGATGAAGACCAACAAAGACAAGGTGTCTGGTTGACATCATCATCCTTAAAATAATTTTCTGGAATATGTGGGTCTAAACCTGCGTCACGATCCCTAAAATACTCTTTTGCCAAGGTATCACGATCATATTCCAAATGCCCAAAACTATAAATTTCTCGCAAATCCCGACTGGCCAAAATCGAAACCCCAACCTGTGGGCCCTCTGATAAAATCTCAAGATTGGTTTTGTTTAAGACCTCTTCTTTAGAAATCTCCGTGTGCCGAGAATGAGGAGATACATAGCTATCGTCAAAGCCTCTAAAAAGAAGATGACCTTCCTTTAAGGTGTCCTGAGGATAAATACCTGATAACTTACTGTCCATCTGGTATTTTTCCACTCCATAGCGCAGATAAAGACCAGCCTGAGCACCCCAACAGATATGAAGGGTCGAATAGACATGGGTCTTGGACCACTCAAGCACCTGACTGAATTCCTCCCAATAGTCCACTTCCTCAAATGGTAAATGCTCAATCGGAGCCCCTGTGATAATCATCCCATCAAAATACTCGTCCTTGACTTCAGGAAAAGTTTTATAAAAGGTCTCCATGTGCTCTGCACGAGTCGTCTTGGAACGGTGGCTCTCCATATAGAGAAAGTCTATGTCCAATTGCAAAGGAGTATTTGCTAAATGCCGTAACAACTGGGTCTCTGTGACCACTTTTTTGGGCATTAGGTTTAAAATCAAAATTTTCAAGGGACGGATATCTTGGTGGGCCGCACGTTGATCATCCATGACAAAGATATTCTCTGTCCGTAAAATCTCAACAGCTGGCAATTTTTTATCAATTCTAATCGGCATAACCTTCTCCTCACTGTACTCTTTTAGAAATAATTGAATGTGTTTGAAGTCAAATCTCAAACACTTAGTCCTTTTATTATACTGCAAGAAGATATAGTTTTCAATTATAGTTTTTCTCTAACTAGCTATAGTCTATTTTTATATCCTAATGTAGAGAAAACAGCCCTAGGGACTGTTTTTCATTAATAATGCATCAAAACTTTGTAATCGTAGTCACCGATTTTTTCACGGCCGTTCAATTCATCCAATTCAACAAGGAAGGCACAACCTGCTACAACACCACCAAGTTTTTCAATCATCTCGATCGTTGCCTTCACAGTTCCACCTGTTGCTAAGAGGTCATCCACGATAAGAACACGTTGACCTGGCTTGATGGCATCCGCATGCATAGTCAAGGTATCAACACCGTACTCTTTTTCATAGTCAGCAGAAATGACTTCGCGTGGCAATTTACCTGGCTTACGAACAGGCGCAAAACCAATTCCTAACTCAAAGGCAACTGGACAGCCCACGATAAAACCACGAGCTTCAGGCCCTACAACCATGTCAATTTTCTTGTCAGTAGCATATTGAACGATTTCACGAACAGCGTAGCTATAAGCATTTCCATCAGCCATCAAAGGACTGATATCACGGAAGGTAATCCCTTCCTTTGGATAATTTTCAATTGTTGCAATGTAATCTTTTAAATTCATCTTTTTCTTTCTTTCAAAGTTTTTATTCTCTATTATACCATATTTTCTCCAAAAGAAGAAAGTATAACCAATATTTCCTAACTGATACTCAATGAAAATCAAAAGAGCAAACTAGGAAGCTAGCTGTAGGTTGCTCAAAGACCTGTTTTGAGGTTGCAGATGGAAGCTGACGTGGTTTTAAGAGATTTTCGAAGAGTATGAGAGCCTTATTTCGATGTCCACTCTGTACCCCCAGTGACAACAGCAAAAAGCTGATGAATCATTCGATTCATCAGCTTTAAGGATAATATGTTTATCGCAAACAGATCAGATCAATTAGAAAGCTTAGTCTTCTTTCTTCTTGCGAGCTACAAGACCAAATCCACTCAATACTCCGAGAAGTCCAAGTGCTGCAAGGCGAGCATTGTCTTCTGTACCAGTATTTGGCAATTCGCGCTTAGCTTCAGCTTCTTTCATTGCTGTTGCTTGTACTGGTTGTGCTGGAGTTGCTGGTACTTGAGGTTGAGCTGGCTGTTCAGGCATTGCTGGTGTAGCTGGCTCAACTGGTTGTACTGGTTGACTTGGTTCAACTGGAGTTGGCATTTCAACTTTCTGAAGATATGCTTAATAGTTCCAGCTGGGTCAGTTACAGTCTTCACATATTCGTAACCTGGAATTGTTCCTGGTTCTTTAGCTCCTGATTCAGATGATTTCAATGGATTTCCATTTTCATCTGTCCAAATTGTTGTAGTTTGTCTACTTGGATTTGGTTGAGGAATAGGTGAAGGTGTTGGAGCTGGAGTTGGCGCAGGAGTTGAAACTTTTTCGTATACGTGTTCTACGTCTCCATTTGGAAGTTTCTTAGTCTCTACGAAGCGGTATCCTGGAATATCTTTCTTCGGTTGTTCTCCATCTTCTGTTGGATTTCCTGGAATTACATTTCCATCTTTGTCTTTGAAGAATGTTTGAACTGGTTCGTAAGCGTGAACTGTATCTCCTTCTCCACTAGTTGTTGTACTTACTAGTTTGTAACCTGGAATGTTCTTAGGTTCTTTTGTTCCTTCTTCAATTTCAGTTCCTGGAATTGGGTGACCAGCTTTATCTACGTATCTTGTCGTTACTTTTTCGTATACATATTCTGTATCACCATTTGGAAGTTTACGAGTTTCTACTACTTTGTATCCTGGGATATTCTTAGGATCTTTTGCTCCTTCTTCTGTTGTTGTTCCTGGGATTGGGTTACCGTTCTTATCTACGTGTTTAGTTGTTACTGGTTCGTAGATATGTTTCGTATCCCCTTTTTCATCCGTTTCAGTCTTCACAACTTTGTATCCTGGAATAGTTTCTGATGGGTTCTTACCATCTTTAGATGGGATAAGTTCAGTCTCTTTACCATCTTTTCCTACTACTACAAATTTAGTGTCAGGATGTACTGTTGGAGTGTAAGAAGCTTTGATTGTTTTACCGTTTTTGTCTTTACGTACAACTTCTACTGGAGTAGCTGTTCCTACGAAGTCTTTTTCTGGAGTGAACGTTACTTTACCAGTCGCATCGATTGTGTAAGTTCCTTCTCCTGGTACTTTCTTCTCAGTTGTTCCATCAGTGAATGTTGGAGCTACTGTAGTGTCTACATCACCTTTGAATACTGGAGTATTAGATTGAGGTTGGCCTTTAGCACCTTCAGATACTACGTTTTCTGTAGTTGCTTTACCTAATACTGTTGGTGTGTATTTAGCTGTTACTGGTGTTCCGTTTTCGTCAACACGTTTAACTGTTACACCTTTAGCTTGACCTACGAAGTCTTTTTCTGGAGTGAATGTTACTTTACCGTTCTTATCGATTGTGTAAGTTCCTTCTCCTGGTACTTTCTTCTCAGTTGTTCCATCATCAAATGTTGGCGCTACTTTTTCATCGATAGGTACTGTTATAGTTTTACCGTTTACTTTAGTAGTTCCTGGTGTAAATGTTGGAGTTTCTGATTGTGGTTGTCCTTTTTCACCGATTGATGTTACGTCTTTACCTGTTGGTGTTACTGGTAATACTACTGGAGTGTACTTAGCTGTTACTGGTGTTCCGTTTTTGTCAACACGTTTAACTGTTACACCTGTTGCTTGACCAGTGAAGTCTTTATTTGGAGTGAATGTTACAGTTCCATCTGGAGCTACTGTGTAAGTTCCTTCTCCTGGTACTTCTTTCGTAGTTGAACCGTCTTCGAATGTAGCTGGTTTAGTATCATCAAATTCTACAGTTTTTCTACACCGTTAACTGTTGTTTTACCTGCTTCGAATTCTGGTTTTCCTTTTTGAGTTGCACCTTGAACATCAGTTGTAGTTACACCTTCTGCTTTTGGTGTTACTGGTTTAACTGTTGGTGTGTATTTCGCAGTTACTTCTGTTCCGTTTTCGTCAACACGTTTAACTGTTACACCGCTAGCTTTACCTGTGAAGTTTGGTTCTGGAGTAAATGTTACGACACCATTTTCATCGATAGTGTAAGTTCCTTCTCCTGGTACTTCTTTAGTAGTTGTTCCATCGTCGAATGTTGGTTTAACAGTTTCGTCGATTTTTACAGTTACTTCTTTACCGTTAACTGTTGTTTTACCTGGTGTAAATACTGGAGTTCCAGTTTGTTTAGCACCTTGTACATCTTCAGATACTACGTCATCTGACGTTGGTGTTACTGGTTGAACTGTTGGTGTGTACTTAGCTGTAGCTGGAGTTCCGTTTGTATCTTTACGTTGAACTTCAATACCTTGTGCTTTACCTGTGAAGTTTGGTTCTGGTTTGAATGTTACTTCACCAGTTTCTGGGTTGATTGTGTATGTTCCTTCTCCTGGTACTTCTACTGAAGTTTCGTCAGTTGGTTCACCAGTTTCTGGATCGATTAGTTTAGCTGGTACAGTTGGGTCGATTGGAACTTTAGTGTTTCCTTCAGTGAATGTTGGAGTTCCACTTTGCTCTTGACCTTGCGCACCTTCAGAAGTTGTTCCTTTTGCAGTTGGTTTAACAGGCGTGATATTTGGAGTGTAAGTTGTTGTTACTGGAGTTCCATTTTTATCTTGCGCTTGAACTTTTACTGGTTGAACTGGACCTGCGTAAGTTTTATCTGTTGGAGTGAATACTACAACTGGATCTTTACCATCTTCTGTTTTTAAGAGTGTATTTACCAATTACATTTCCTTTTTGGATCTTTAGCTGGTACTTCTGGTGCTGGTTTTCCATTTTCACCCTAATAATGTAAGTATCTGGATCAATATCTACAGATTTTTTTCTGTCTTAGCTCCTGTTACAGGATCTTTAACAATCGCTGATCCACCTGTGAATTTAACTGGTTGTTCTTGTGTTTGACCTTGAATGTCGCTAGAGTTAGCTGGTTCTGCTTTTTGGTGAAGTTCCAACCACCGTTGGTGTAAATGTACCTTCTGCTGGTGTTCCATTTGTATCAACACGTTTTACAGTTACACCTTTAGCTTTTTCCTACGAAATCTGGTTTTTGGTTTAAAGTGAACCGTTCCATCTGGATCTACTCTGTATGTTCCTTCATCTGTTACAACTTCATCAACTTCTTGTCCTGTAGTTGGATCAATTAGTTTGGCAGGTACATTTTTCATCGATAGGTACTTCTTTTTCTTCATTACCAATTCTCGCTTTACCACCATGGAATTGCGGTGTTCCACTTTGTTCTGCACCTTGGATATCCGCAGTTGCCACATGGTCTCCGTCTGGGTCTGCAGGAACTACTACCGCTGTATAGTCAGCTGTTACAGGTGTTCCGTTTGTATCTTTACGTTGAACTTTGATTGGTGTTCCTTTTCCTGTGAATTGAGGATCTGGCTTAAATGTTACCTCACCAGTTTCTGGATCTACTGTGTAAGTTCCTTCTCCATCAATTGTTACTGAGTCTACTGGTTGACCAGTTTTAGGATCGATTAGTTTAGCTGGCTCTTTAGTATCGATAGGAACTTCTACTTCTTTTCCATCAATTGTAGCTTTACCAGGTTTGAATTCAGGAGTTCCTTTTTGTGTCGCTCCTTGGATATCTTTTGTGAATGTATCTACACCTTTTGGTGTTACTGGTTTAACAGTTGGTGAGTAAGTAGCTGTTGTTGGAGTTCCATTCGCATCTTTGGCTTGAACTGTTGCTGGTACTGGAGTACCCGTAAAGTCTTTATTTGGTGTGAATGTTACTTTACCTGTTGTTGGATCGATTGTGTATGTACCAACTTCTTTTCCGTTAGCGTCTTTCGCTGGAATTGTTGTTTTGTCGGTTGGCTCACCTGTTTCTGGATCGATTAATTTAGCTGGTTGTTCAGCATCGATCTTCATAGGAACTTTAGCATCACCTGGTGTGAATGTTGGAGTTCCTTCTTGAGGTTGTCCTTGTGCACCTTCAGTAGATTTTGGAGTTCCTGTAGGCTCAACTGGAGTGATATTTGGAGTATAAGTTGTTGTTACTGGAGTTCCATTTGTGTCTTTAGCTTGGATAGTAACTGGTTCAACTTCACCTGCATATGTTTTATCAGTTGGTGTAAATACTGCAGTTGCTTTACCGTCTACAACTTTAAGTGTGTATGTACCGATAACATCTCCTGCTGGGTTTTTAGCTGGTACTGATTCTGCTGGTTGTCCATTTTCATCTAACAGTTTGTATGAAGTAGTGTCGATTGGCACTTCTTTTTCGACACCGTTAACAGTTGCTTTACCAGGTTTGAAGGTTACTTCTTTCGATTGTTCAACACCTTGTGCATCAGTTGTTTCAGCTGGTGAAGCAGTTGGTGTGACACCTACGATAGATGGAGTGTAAGTTGTTGAAACTTTTGTTCCATTTTCGTCTTCTGCTTGTACTTTAGCTGGTTGTACTTTACCTTTGTATTCTTTATTCGTTGGTGTGAAGGTTACTTTGTTGGTAGCTGGGTCAATTGTGTATTCCCCTACTTTATTTCCTTCTGGATCCAAAGCATCTACTGGAGTACCAGGAGCTACTGGGTTACCTGAAGCATCAAGAAGAACCGCTGAGTTAGCTTTGATTGGAACTGATTTTTTCTCACCTTCGATTGTTGTTTCACCTTTAGTGAATGATACTGTTCCATCTTGTGGTTGTCCTTGGATACCTGAAGATTCCGCTGGTGTTGCTGTTGGTGTGACACCTACGATATGTGGAGTGTAAGTAGTGTTTACTTTCGTTCCGTTTTTATCTTCTGCTTGAACTTTAGCTGGTGTTACTTTACCAGTATAAGTTTTATCAGTTGGTGTGAATGTTACTTCACCTGTCGCTGGGTCGATTGAGTAAGTACCTACTGGAGTGACTCCATCTTCAGCGTATGCTGGAGTTGTTTGTCCAGGTTGAACTTCATTTCCTTCTTTATCTAGAAGCTTGTGAGAGTTTTCTTTAATTGGTACTTCTGCATTTCCTGCTGTGAATGTAGGAGTTCCTTTTTGAGTCTCACCTTGTACACCTGCTGAGTCTGTAGGTTTAGCTGTTGGTTCTACAGCTGTTACTGTTGGAGTGTATTTTGTAGTAGCTGTCGCAGTTACAGGTTGGCCATCTTTATCTTGACCTACTGGTGCTGTTAATGTTACGTCAACACCTGAAGCAGTTCCTTTGAATGTTGGAAGTGGTTGGAATTTAACTTCTCCTGTTGCTGGATCGATTGTATAAGTTCCTTCTCCTTCAACAGTTACAGAGTCAACTTTTGCATTAGTTTTTGGATCTACTAATTTAGCTGGATAAGTAGCACTTGGTGTTACTGGTGTAGCTGAATCACCTTCTGTTTTGAATGTTGGAGTTTTCTTCTGTTCTTTACCTTGAACATCTGTTGATTCTTCTGGATCTGCAGTGATTTCTTTCGGAGTTACTGTTGGAATGTATACAGCATCCATTGTTTGTAGTCGTTGAATGTGTACCATCATTGATGTTTTCAAGTTCGTTCTGAGCTGTTAATGCAGTCCATCCAGTAGATTGACCATTTGAGTCCACTGCTCGTAGTGCAATACCATCAGCTTTACCTACGAAGTTAGCTTCTGGAGTGAAGGTTACTTTATCTTCTGTTACTGTGTATGTACCTTGACCTGGAACTTTAAGGGTATCAACTAGGTTATCACCATCAACAATTTTAACGCCACCTTGAGCTTTCTTAGTAGTTTCAGCACTGATTACATTACTTTGTTCAGTATACTGAATTTTACCGTATGAGTTGAATGTAGTTTTACCGTTGTTAGAACCTAGGTCAGATGCATCGTCTCCTAATGCACGTGTTCTGAATTCGATACCTACAGATTGAGTTTCGCCTTGTTTACCAGTAGTCTCTTCTTTATCTCCACGTGGTGGGTGAATTACTTGGATTTGGTTATCTTCTACTTCCCCTGAGTATGCAATTCCATTTGGTCTTTCTACTTGAGCTTCATCTTTTGCGATACGAACACGGAAGTTTACTACATCTTTAGTAGTGTCGATTACTTGAGTGTTTGTAAATGTTAATTCTACTGTTTGATCATTTCCATTTACTTCTGCAACGTTAGATTCTTCACCTTTATCGAATTTACCATTTCCATTGAAGTCGATAAATCCACGCACATAAGCTGGTGCAACTGTATCTGTGTACTTATCATTACCATTAGCTGAAGCTCGAACTTTAACTTTATAAGTATTCTCCGGACCTCTCACTAATTGTACTTCTGGACGACCCGTATCTTTGTTGATATGTACATTTTCCTCTGCAATAAGTTGATCTACACCTTCATCTCCAGTTTCTGTTGCGTCATCAGAACCTATTCCACGTACATGAGTACCTGGTGCAGAGTCGATATCCGCTTTTACTTTACCTAAGTATGGTTGTTGGATTTGTTTAATTGCTTTTGTATCATAATCAATAGATTGTGTTCTTAAGTAGTGTTCAGCCATTCCATAAGATTCTGGAAGATCTCCGAAGTCAGAGAACTTGATACCAATCATAGAAGATTGTTGTCCAGAAGACATAATGTATAATCCTACTTCAGTTACATTTGCCGTAGATAATACTGGAGTTCCTGCTCCACCATTATTACGGTATCCACCGAATACTTGAGATCCAAGACCTGCTGTAGTAGCATCAGGTGTAGCAAATTTTTCACCACTTAGAGCATTATAGAATTTTTCATCTTGCCATTTAAGGATAGCAGTTTTACCACCATTCATATCTTTAAATTTATCAAGTGGAACATATGCATTTTTATTTGAACCATAACCAACAATCGCAGCTAAGTCCCATGGAGTACCATTAGTTGTATAAATTTCAGACTCAAGAGTTCCAATATCTTCCCCAGATGTCATAACAATACCAGGTTTTACAGGTTTACCATTATAAGTCGCTGTTACATCGAATTTAACCCCAGCTGCTTGACCATTTTTAGGTTGACCAGCAGGGTTTGTTCCTGCGATTGTTGTTTTAGCTTTACCAGATGTCAGACCAGCATTAGCAACGTGAGTATATCTGTTTTGAGGATTTGCACCTAACCCTGTTGCACCATTTTCAGGATTGAATTTATTTTCTTTATCCGGTTGGTATGAACTTTCTAAATCAGTTCCTGCAACACGGTTTTTGAATGTTTCAGTTGATTCAAATGGTTTTAGCTCTTTAACCTTCATAGTAACGATATAACCAGGAATCAATTCTTTTGTATATGTAGAACCAATTTGAAGTTGGTTAGATGCAGTTAGATTTGTCCATGCGGCTGTATCTCCAAAGTCTAACCATTGGATTTGGTCGTTTAAGTCTTTAATTTCTTTTAGATTTTCTTCTTTAGTTCTTACTTTGATATCTGATAATGAAGAATATCCATGATCTTCTAACCATTTTTTCCCTGTTTCAGCACTTGCATCTTTAAGCGCTGTTGTTTGAGCCTCTGCCAAGTTTACTGCAAACTTACCGTCACGGCCGATTCCTGCATTTTTCAATTCATTGTAAACTGCAAGGATTGATTCGTTAAGGCGTTCCAATTGAGCATCTACTTGCTCTTTTGTGACACTCTTATCAGCAAGAAGAGCCTTGTTTCAGTAAGAACTGCTTGGTTTTTAGCGACCGCTGCTGTAACTGCTGCTTTATTTTCTTCTTTAACATCAGCCTTAGCAAGCTCAGTTTCAGCCAATTTGTTAGTTACTTCAGCTTCTGATGAAACTTGTGTAAGTGTTGTTGTTGCTACTGAAAGAGCTTTTTCAACTGGAGTTGCAGTTTTTTCTGCTTCAGCTTTTGCAGCTTCTTTTTCAGCTGCTTGTTTCTTATCGAAACCAGCAGTATTTGACTCAGTTACAACTGTGCTCAAAGCTGATACAGTTTCTGCTTGGGCATCTACATCTGCTTGGCTAGCATCTGCTTTGGCAAGAGTTGCTTTAGCTGTTGCCAACACTTCCTTAGCTGAGCTTACTACTGTAGCATCTGCATATTTAGCAGTTGAAAGTTTAGACTCTAAAGTCGCAATACTTGCTTCAAGGATAGCCTTGTTTACTTTCTTAGCCTCTTCTGCTTTGACTTCAGGTTTTACTTCTGCAGCTTTTGTAGTTTCAGGTTTTGCAGTTTCTACTGTTTCAGCTTTAGGCTCGGCCTTTTCCTTATCCTTATCATCTTGACTAGGAGTAGGTGTTGAAATAGTTGTTTCAGCTGATTGTACTTCAGTCGCTGATACTGCACCGTTACCTAGGAACATCAAACCAGCCGCAATTGCTACTGATGCTGCTCCAAAGCTATACTTACGAATACCGTAACGAATGTACTTCTCCGTTCGAAAATCTTGTTGTTGTTTGCCTTGCATGAGACTCACAACCTCCTTATTTATTTATTTTATTTTTTAATGTACTTATGTACAAAAAAATTTCGGCATTTTAAACACTTAACATGACAATGTTTTGCATGTCGAAAATTCGTACTTCAGATACAATTTAATGATATCACACTTCTATATTGTAAGCAAGTAATTCAATTAAAAATTTACACTATAATAAATAAATTTTAGTTTTCAAACTTATTTTTATTATTTATAATAATAAATATATTTTTATTTTTAAGTATTCGTCCTCTTTTTTAGTAATATTAAAAGCAATTTTTACCATTTTTTTATCGAATATTAGCAAATCCATTTTTCAGAAAAAAATTGGAAATTTTTATCATGTTAGTTAGTCACAAAAAATAAAAATTCCTCCTTCAAAAAAACTCAAAAGAGGAAAAATTTATTATCCACAATTAACATGAATAATTATAATATCACATTTTAAAACATTTTGCAAAGTACTTTTTGTTTTGAAATATCAAACTTCTACAAAACTTTCAGTTTTTATTTTATATTTTTCAATCTTTACAATTGATTTTTACGAATTTTATACCGTTTTTTAAATAATATAGTTCGTGTTTTAAAAACCATGGTTTTTGGATGTTATTTCCAAAAATAACCTATTTAAATTTCAATTAAAATTATCGTATTTTTTTATAATTTATATAAATGGATAAACTGGATTTATAGAGCTTGTTGCCACATTTATATTACCATTTTTTAATCTTTCTATTTTGATGTACTAAAGATGCTGATTCATCCAAATATTTCATTATTCGGTTTTTTTAACTTATCAAAAAAATTTCAAAAAAATACCTTAGCTTTTCTCAAAAATTTTTCAGTTATTTTTTTCTGGTTAGCAAAAAACTGATGAATCATTCGATTCATCAGTTTTCCGGATAGTTTGTTCACTCTTAACAAATCATATCAATTAGAAATCTTAATCTTCCTTCTTCTTGCGAGCTACAAGTCCAAATCCACTCAAGACTCCAAGAAGTCCAAGTGCCGCAAGACGGGCATTGTCTTCTGTACCAGTATTTGGCAACTCTTTTTGACCTTCAACATATTTAGGTGTTGCTGGTTGTTTTGGTTGCTCAGGCACTGCTGGCATGTCTGGAGTTACTGGTTTCTCAGGGCTTGTTGGCTCTTGTGGAGAAACTGGTTGTACTGGTTGACTTGGTTCAACCGGTCTTGGAGTTGGCATCTCAACTTTTCTAAAGATATGTCTGATATTTCCATTTGGATCAGTCACAGTCTTGACATATTCGTAACCTGGAATTGTTCCTGGCTCTTTAGAACCTGGTTCCGTTGGTTTCAATGGATTTCCATTCTCATCAGTCCAAGTAGTTGTATTTTGCTTACCTGGCTCTGTTTGAGGAATAAGTGGTGTTGAAACTTTCTCATAAACGTGTTCTACATCACCATTTGGAAGTTTCTTAGTCTCTACGAAGCGGTAACCTGGGATATCTTTCTTAGGTTGGTCGCCATCTTCTGTTGGATAACCTGGAATTTCATTACCGTCTTTATCCTTAAATGAAGTCTTAACCTTTTCATAGATGTGTTCTGTGTCTCCGTTTGGAAGAGTCTTAGTTTCTACGAAGCGGTAACCTGGAATATCTTTCTTAGGAGTTGTACCTTCTTCAGTAGTTGTTCCTGGAATTACATTGCCATCTTTATCTTTATAAGTTGTTGTAACTTTTTCATAGATGTGTTTTGTATTTCCTTTTTCGTCTACTTCAGTTTTAACAATCTTGTATCCTGGGATATCTTTAGTTGGTTTAGTTCCATCTTCTGTTGGTGAAAGTGGGTTGCCATCTTTATCAACGAATGAAGTATCAGGACGAACTGTTGGTGTATATGTAGCAGTAACTGGTGTACCGTTCTTATCTACACGTTTAACTGTCACACCTTTAGCTTTTCCTACGAAGTCTTTTTCTGGAGTGAATGTTACTTTACCATCTTTGTCGATAGTGTAAGTTCCTTCTCCTGGTACAACTTTTGTAGTTGTTCCATCTTCGAATGTTGGTGGTACATCTTCATCGATTGGTACATTAGGGTTTCCTGGGGTGAAGACTGGTGTTCCAGTTTGTTGTTGGCCTTTAGGACCTTCAGATTCTGCAGGTGTTCCAACTGGTGTTACTGGAGTTACTGTTGGGGTGTATTTAGCCGTTACTGGGGTACCGTTCTTATCTACACGTTTAACTGTTACTCCTGTTCCCACTCCTGTGAATGTCTTCTCTGGTGTGAACGTTACTGTGCCGTCTGGTGCCACTGTGTATGTTCCTTCACCTGGAATTGTCTTAGTTGTTGATCCATCTTCGAAGGTTGCTGGTACTTCGTCATCCATTGGTACATCTGGGTTACCTGGTGTAAATGTTGGTTTGCCGTTTTGTTCTTTACCTTGGATGTCTGTTGTTTCAGCTGGTGTTCCTTCTGGAGTTACTGGTGTTACTGTTGGGGTGTATTTAGCTGTTACTGGAGTACCGTTCTTATCTACACGTTTAACTGTTACGCCTGTACCTACTCCTGTGAATGTTTTCTCAGGTGTAAATGTTACTGTTCCATCTGGTGCAACTGTGTAAGTTCCTTCTCCTGGAATTGTCTTAGTTGTTGATCCATCTTCAAAGGTTTCTGGTACTTCATCATCCATTGGTACTTCTGGGTTACCTGGTGTAAATGTTGGTTTTCCAGTTTGTTCTTTACCTTGGATATCTGTTGTTTCAGCTGGTGTCCCTTCTGGAGTTACTGGTGTTACTGTTGGGGTGTATTTAGCTGTTACTGGGGTACCGTTCTTATCTACACGTTTAACTGTTACGCCTGTTCCTACTCCTGTGAATGTTTTCTCAGGTGTGAAGGTTACTGTTCCATCTGGTGCTACTGTGTATGTTCCTTCTCCTGGAATTGTCTTAGTTGTTGAACCGTCTTCGAATGTCGCTGGTACTTCATCGTCCATTGGTACTTCTGGGTTACCTGGTGTGAATGTTGGTTTACCGTTTTGTTCTTTACCTTGGATGTCTGTTGTTTCAGCTGGGTCTGCAGTTGGAGTTACCGGAGTCACGTTTGGTGTATATTTAGCTGTTACTGGGGTACCATTCTTATCTACACGTTTAACCGTTACGCCTGTTCCTTTACCTGTGAATGTCTTCTCTGGTGTGAACGTTACTGTGCCGTCTGGTGCTACTGTGTATGTTCCTTCTCCTGGGATGACTTTTTCTGTTGAACCATCTTCGAAGGTTGCTGGTACTTCATCATTCATTGGCACCTCATCAGCACCTGGTGTGAATGTTGGTTTACCTGTTTGTGTTTTACCTTGAATATCTGTTGTTTCAGCTGGGTCCGCGGTTGGGGTTACTGGAGTTACTGTTGGTGTATAAGTAGTTTCTACTTTTGTTCCGTTAGTATCTTTAGCAACAACTTTGGCTGGGTCTGGTGTGCCTGTGAAGTCTTTGTTTGGTTGGAATGTAATTACTCCTGTTGTTGGATCAATTGTGTAGGTTCCAACTTCTTTACCATCTTTAAGAGCTGGCATTGTGGTTACTTCATTACCACTTGGGTCTACCAATTTAACAGTTGTCTTATCAATTGGTGCTACTTCGTCACCTTGTTTGAACATTGACTCTGTTTCCTGAGTTTGTGGTTGACCTTGTTTTCCAGTTGTTTCTTTTGGTTCTGCTGTTGGTACTACTGGGGTTACTGTTGGGGTGTAAGTTGTTTCTACCTTAGTTCCGTTAGTATCCTTCGCTACAACCTTAGCTGGATCTGGTGTGCCTGTGAAGTCTTTGTTTGGTTGGAATGTGATTACTCCTGTTGTTGGATCAATTGTGTAGGTTCCAACTTCTTTACCATCTTTAAGAGCTGGCATTGTGGTTACTTCATTACCACTTGGGTCTACCAATTTAACAGTTGTCTTATCAATTGGTGCTACTTCATCACCTTTTGTGAACATTGTCTCAGTATCTTGTGTCTGAGCTTGTCCTTGTTTTCCAGAAGTTTCTTTCGGTGTGGCTGTTGGAACTACTGGAGTTACTGTTGGAGTGTAAGTTGCTGTTGCTGGTGTTCCATTCTTATCTTTAACTTCAACAGTTGCTGGATCTGGTGTACCAACAAAGTCTTTGTTTGGTTTAAACGTTACAACACCTGTTAACGGATCGATTACGTATTTACCAACTTCTTTTCCATCTTTTGTAGCTGGAATTTCTTTGTCATCAACTGGTTGTCCATTTACTACAAATTTAGCTGGTTGCTTTTCGTTAATAGTAATTGGAGCTGTTTCATCACCTTGTGTAAATTTAGGTGTTCCTGTTTGCTCTTGACCTTGTTACCACTTGAAGTTACACCCTCTCCAGTTGGTACTACTGGTGTTACTTTTGGAGTATACGCCCCTTTTGAAGTAACCGGAACTTTGTTTCCTTCTGAGTCAGTTGCTGTTACTGATACTTGTACATTAACACCTTTAGCTTTTCCTGTAAATGTTGGAAGTGGTTCAAATGTTACTACACCTGTTGTTGGATCGATTGAGTATGTTCCTTCTCCATCAACTACCACTTTACCTTCAGCATTAGCTCCTTCTAATGAGTATGCTGCTGTTGTCCAGTCAACATTTGTGCCATCAAGTGTATTATCTGTGTTATTTAATTCAGAGAAACGACCTTTTCCAGAAATAGATGTTTGAGTTTGACCTTGTTTTCCTGTAGTTTCATCTGCAGATGGTGCAATTCCGTATACAGTTGGTGTATATGCATTTTCTACTGCTACTGTTACTGGATTTCCTGATTCATCATTAAATGTTACATCAGCCGCTACTGTTACTGGATTTGCAGTTCCTACAAATCCTTCTACTGGAGTGAACGTCACTTCACCTGTCGTTGGGTCTACAGTGTATGTTCCTTGATCAGTTGTTACTGAAGAAACTTTATTTCCTGTCGTTGGATCTACTAGTTTATAATTTGATACTGTAGTTCCTTCTTTTCCATCATTGAAATTGTCGGCCATTGAGTCAGTTTGTTTTTGACCTTGAGCGCCTGATGATTTCTCTGGTTCTGTTACTACGATGTAGTAAGTTGTTTCTGCTACTGCATCTTCTGTAACTTCACCAGCATCTGTTCCATCTACTGTTGGAGTTGTCACAACACCGTTTGAGTCTACTGCTCTTGCTGTTACCTTGTAACGTCCTTTTTGAGATAATACATAAGCATTAGCTTTAGCTAGGTTTGCTTCTGCAGCTGTTTTAAGAGCTTCACGCGCAGTTTCTACCGCTTTTTCAGCTTCTAAAGCTTCTTGACGAGATGCATTAACTGCTGTATCACGAGTTGCTACCGTTCCTTTCGCAGCTTCAATATCCGCTTCAAGTTTCGCTTTAATTTCTTTTGCTATTTCAGTGTTTTCTGAGCCATTTGTTGGGCTGTTGGCGAAATCGTACGTAATTTTAAGTTATCTAATGCTACTTGAGCATCTTCTACAGCTCTTGTTTGACGATCTAATCTTTCTTGTAAGCTTGCTAAATCATTTTGAGCATCTTGTTGTTCTTTTACAGCTGTTGCTGCCGCTTGAGTTTTAGCTGCAGCTGTACGTTGTGCTTGAATATAAGCTGTTTCTTCTGCTTGAGCTCCATCAAAAGTAGTTACTGTTCCATCTGGTGCAGTTGCTGTTACTTTTGTTTTAATAGTATCAGAATCTGTAGCTGATGTTTTATCATCGATTGTATCTGTGAATGCTACATTTGCTTTAGTAGATTTAATTAAGTCTACTGATGTACCTTTTGTTTCTGAATAACTTGTTGAAGTCCCTGTTGGTTTATCATTTTGAATTGATGCTAAGTCTGTTCCTACTGCTTCACGATAAGCTATATATCCGCTAAATCCTGAAGTTGTTGAAACTTTCCATCCCGCATTCGATTTAGTAGCTGTCACCGTAGACCCATCAGATGCACTCCATTGATCAGATGCAGAATCATAACTTACTTTAATAGTTCGCCCTTGAGTTGAAGAAGTTTGATCATTCGGTAATAATGTTTCTGTTCGGAACACATCACCTACAGCTGTTACTTCACCATTTGTACGAATTTCAGCAATCTTATCAGCTAGACTTGTCGCTGTAGATTTAGCATTCCATGTACGTGTAAATTCGTAAACAAATAACTTAACATCACCGTTAGCTTGTGCTTCTGTATATACACGTCTTTCTGTAAGAATTGAATTATCTCCACTTTCTTCAAGTTGATATGCATCTTCATTTGGAAGTGTATATTTACCTGTCGCACGGTTAAATGTCGCTGTATATTCTTTGTTGTTATGATCTTTAACAGTTACCGTCTCACGTTGTAAGTGTGCTTGTACTTTATCAGTTGTTGCTTTAGCCGCAATACTATCAACACCAACGTATTTTGTAGATTCCGGAGTCACTGTTAAGTTAATAGTTGATTCTCCTGAAGCCGCAACTGCTCCTAATACCGCGCCTTCTTGAACTGCTGTATTTGTAGTACCTGCTGCAACTGTCCAGTTACCATCTTTAGCTACAAGTTTTGTAACTGTTCCATCTGGCATTGTGATTTCTGCTTTGTTAGCTCCATTTGAAATTGTAACTGGTACACTTGTTGCATATGCTTCAACATTCTTAACAGTAATCTTAGGTGCTACTGCGATTGTAATATTTTCATGAGCTTCTTGACCATTCATGTTCCATGCAGAAGCCGAGTTATAGTCTTTCGCCATAGCTGCTACAGTAAAGATTCCTGCTTCTGTTGGTTTACCTGTGATTAAACCTGTTTCTGGTGCATAAGTTAACCCCGGAATAGTATCATCAAGTGATACAGGTTTTTCACCATTTTTACCTAAAGTCTTACCATTTAATGTTGTATAAGCAGTAACTGTTTGAGGATTATTCATTGATTTAACAGTTGTTCCATCAGCTGCCACAAATTCTGCTTTTTTAGCAGTTGAACTTGGAGCAGTTTTTGATCCAGCTACAAACTTAGAGCCATCTTCACGTTGATAGTTTGCTCGTGTATCTCTATTTACTCCATCATTATCTACATATTGTAGACTATGGCTTACATCTTCCCCAATAGTAACCATTGTTGAAACACCTTGAATTCTAGGTGCTGTTGAATCTTGCCAACCAATCCAACCAGCTTGTAGGTCACGGAAGTACACTTTTTGCTCAGTATCACCTTTGCTACAGTTAATTCATAACGGAAGTCGTACACCCCATTCTGGATATTGGCTCCGATATAACCTTCTACAGTATCCGAATTTGCGTTATAGCCTAAACCTGGCGGCAAGTTCATTGGAGTGACTTTCTTGATAGTATAGCCTGCTGTTTTTGCTGCATCGTTTAACTCGAAACGTTTTGTTACATCTTTTAGATAAACATAGTGGTTACCTTGTTCATATGTGTATCCATAAATTTCTGTTGCTAGATATTCATAAGCTCCACCTGATCCATATGGGTTAGTATTATTATTTTGACCACTTGCACGAAGCTTATTATTCCACATCGCTGCTTCACGTCCAAGTTTTTGTGCTTCTGTTTTTGATAACGGAAGGTCAGTACGTGCTCCAGTACCAGGTTGTGGGTTGTTTTTAGCAACTTCTTCTGTGTTTTCTGATTGGAATCCTTTTACATAAATTCTATATGCAGCATTGCTATCTAATTCTTTATACGTTTTACCAGTAGCTGTTGCAAACTCACCGTTTTCTTTTCTAAGTTCGGTAGATGCTAGTGTATACCCTTCATTAGCTGAACGTAGGTTTGAACCTTCTACTAGTTCTTTACCGTTACGCTCATCTTTTGAACCTGTGTTTTCGATAGCGTTTGAGTCAGATTTTTTCTCTGTATTTTCCGCTTTCTTTCCGACAGTTTCTTTACCATTGGTAGTATCTACTGCTGGTGTTTCTTTCTTTTCTACTGGTTTATTTTTTAATTTTGAGTTAACAGTTGTAACAAGTTTGTTGTAGGCAGCCTTCAATTCATCTTGGCTTGTAGCATTTGAAAGAGCTGTCTTAGCTGCTTCCAAGTCAGCATTCAAAAGAGCCAAACTTTCGTCTGTCTTGTTTGCATATTTTCCAGAAGCGAGTTTCCCAGCTACTTCATTAACATAAGATTCAAGCTGAGACTTGTCTAGTTTAGGAGCAGCTTCTTCTTTTGTAACTTCTTCAGTTTTTTGTACTTCTTCCTTTTTAGACTCTTCTACTTTAGGAGTCGCTGCTTCAGGTTTAGCTTCTTCTTTAACTTCCTTATTGTCTACTACAGGAGTTACAACTTTATCCTGATTATCTTCAGTATTAGCTGATACTACAGCTACATCAGAACCATTCCCATTAACTGCTGTTTCTGAGGCTGATACTGCACCATTTCCAAGGAACATCAAACCAGCCGCAATCGCTACTGATGCTGCTCCAAAGCTATACTTACGAATTCCATAACGGATGTATTTTTCTACTCTAAAATCTTGTTGTTGCTTGCCTTTCATCGAGACTAACAACCTCCTTTTATTTTTCATCATGTTTATAGATATAGTAAAAATTAAAAACCTCTTCATATCATTCATCAATGAAGGAATTGCTCAAGTACTATATTTTTTTCCGAAACATGTATATTCATTCTATCACATTAGCTAGATATATTCAATTCATTTGCTTTGAAAAAAATAACATGAAAAATTTCAATTTTTATCTATGTCATTCTCTAAAAAAATAGTAAAAAAATTGTCTGAATTATATAAAATAATCTACATTTTTTTAGCTTTTTCCACTATTTTTTTGACATTTCAACACATTTTCGAATCTGCTTTCTCTGTATAAATGTATATTATTTTTGAATTAAATTTTATTTCTATATTTTTATTTTTTTGTATATTTATTAATTAAATCCGTTTGATTTTTTTCATGAATCTTTTTAACATATGTATTTTAACATTTAAAAGTATATTTGAATGCTAATCTCAGCTAAATACATTTAGAATTTCTGATTTAGCTGTTAAAAATTCTCATTTAAAGTTGGGTAAGAGCCGAAAAAGAGCAAAAAAACGAGCACTTCGTACTCGTTCTCTGATATAAACTACTGATTAAAGTGAGTTTACGTCAACTTTGATACCAACACCTTGAGTAGTTGTAATAGTCAAGTTTGTTACGTAAGTTCCTTTAGCTGTAGCTGGTTTTGCTTTTTGGATTGTTTCGTTGAAAGCTTTGAAGTTTTCAACCAATTTTTTTCAGCTTCAAATGATACTTTACCGATGATTGCTTGAACGTTACCTGCACGGTCAGCACGGTAAGTGATTTTACCACCTTTAGACTCTTCAACTGCTTTAGCAACATCCATAGTTACAGTACCAGTTTTAGGGTTTGGCATCAAGTTACGTGGTCCAAGGACACGTCCAAGACGTCCAACAAGAGCCATCATGTCAGGTGTAGCGATAACTACGTCGAAGTCCAACCAACCGTCGTTGATTTTAGCAACAAGGTCATCTTCACCAACAAAGTCTGCACCAGCAGCTTTTGCTTCTTCAGCTTTTGCACCACGTGCGAAAAACAAGAACGCGTGAAGTTTTTACCAGTACCGTTTGGCAATACCATTGCTCCACGGATTTGTTGGTCAGCTTTTTTAACGTCGATGTTCAAGTTGTAAGCAACTTCTACAGTTGCGTCAAATTTTGCAAAGTTAGTTTCTTTTGCAAGTGCTACAGCTTCTTCTACGCTGTATGCTTTTGTGCTGTCGATTTTCTCAAGAGCAGCACGAAGTTGTTTGCTTTTTTTAGCCATTTTCTATTCTCCTTGTAAGTGGTTCAATCGATTTTCATCTCCCACGTCACTTCTCGAAATGATGAAGTCTTGCGGGTTTTCAGTCTATTATTTTTTTCTTTTTCCTACGGCCTTAAGTTCCCTTGCTGTACCCCAAGTACAAGCATCAGTCACTTGCCTAGTATGAAAAGTAACTAATAGACTGCTGTGAGATTTTCTACTGTGTTATTGATTAGTCAACAACAGTGAATCCCATAGAACGAGCAGTACCTTCGATCATACGCATTGCAGACTCTACGTTTGCTGCGTTCAAATCTGGCATCTTAGTTTCTGCAATTTCTTGTACTTGTGCACGAGTAACTGTAGCAACTTTAGTTTTGTTAGGTGTACCTGATCCTTTTTCAACACCTGCAGCTTTTTTCAAAAGAACAGCAGCTGGTGGTGTTTTAGTGATGAAAGTAAATGATTTATCTTCGTAAACTGAGATAACAACTGGAATGATCATACCAGCTTGGTCAGCTGTACGAGCGTTGAACTCTTTTGTGAATCCCATGATGTTGATACCAGCTTGACCAAGAGCAGGTCCAACCGGTGGAGCTGGTGTAGCTTTACCAGCAGGGATTTGCAATTTTACAAGTTTTTCGACTTTTTTAGCCATTTTTAAATCCTCCTTTGTGGTTTTGGCGGTAATTAAAGATTTTTACCTCCCACAAGTATGCTTTTACACATACCCATCTATTATACACTATTTATCTAGAATTGCAAGAGAAAAGTTTATTTTTTATACTCAATGAAAATCAAAGAGCAAACTAGGAAGCTAGCCGCAGGCTGTACTTGAGTACGGTAAGGCGACGCTGACGTGGTTTGAAGAGATTTTCGAAGAGTATTAATCGACGTAATCTCCGCCTTCAAAGCCATAGTATTCTTCCAAACTGAGACCACTTGCAGCAATTTCTTTAGCTTCTTTTCCGACATAACGAAGGTGCCATTCTTCAGCCATGTAGCCTGTTTCCTTTTCCTTACCTTTAAGATAACGGACAACAAATCCATAATCAGCTGCATGGTCCAAAAGCCATTGGGCTGCTTTTTCTTCTGTTACCAAATCTCCATTCGTCCCAATCACATCAAAGGCCAAGCCTGTCTGGTGCTCGCTATAGCCAGGACGTGCAGAGTAACGGTCAGCCGCTGCCTTCCCATCTTGGTTGACATAATCTTGATAGAGTTTGGTCTGAGTTTCATAACTTCTAAAGCCACTGTAATGATCACTAATTGGGAAACCTGCCTCTTGCATCGCTTTAATGAGTTTGAGCAATTCTGCCTTGGCTGTCGGATTTTCACCTGGATTATAGTCTTTCGACAATGGATAGTGTTTATTGGCTACGATGATTTCATCGTATTTCCCTTGGATGCTGTAGTAGTCTCCTTTATTGACCACTTCTGCTTTTTTCTGGGCAGCTCCTTGAGGCTTACTTCCGACTGTTCCATCAGCTTTGGCTGTTTGTTCTGTTTTAGCTGCGCCATCTTCATTTTTTGCTTTTTCTTGTGAACAAGCTGCTAGACTCAAGGCTAGCAAGGCTGTCAAAACAAGGTATCTTTTTTTCATTTCTACTCCTTTATTTCTAATAGTTTATCTACTTCTGACGATAAACGTTTGACTAATCTTTTAATCTCATCCGTTTTTGCTTGGCAGGTTTCTGCGGTCATTTCTTCAAAGGGAACCCACCAGACTGGACCACATCCCTTGAGACCATGACCATTCATGTCACCTCTTCGTCTAGGGAACAGATGCCAATGAAGATGGGCATCTCCATTCCCTAACAACTCTACATTCATCTTTTGAGCTGAAAAAGCTTTAGAGACTGCTTCCTGAACCAGGCTCATTTCCTCTAGAAAGCGGAGTTTAACACTTGGATGTAGATGATGCAATTCTGTCACATGTTCCTTGGCCAAGAATAAAGTGTAGCCTTCAAAATACTGGTGGTCACCGATCACAACATAACCTGTATCTAGTTCCCTCACAAAGTAGGGATTATCACCAGATTTTATTAGATCAATTCGTTGACAAATCAAACACATATCAGTCCACCAAGTCACTCTTGAGATAAGCGTCTACCATACGCTCAGTAGCAACTACAGAGTCGATATGGGTACGTTCGTATGAATGACTAGATTCAATCCCAGCACCGAGGAGGGCGTGTTTGACCTCTGCACCAGCCGACATAGCTGCAGAAGCGTCTGAACCGTAAAATGGATAGATATCTAGTTTAAATGGAATGTCTTGGTCTTTTGCTAAAGCAACCAAATGTTGACGGAATTCATAGTGATAAGGGCCTGAAGCATCTTTGACACAGATAGAGACTGTGTACTCATCTGTCTGCTGATCATCTCCCATCGCTCCATATCCACAGCCAGATATTCGACAACTTGACTAGGGATACTTGAGTTAGCACCATGCCCAACTTCTTCAAAGACTGAAAAAGCAAAATGCGTAGTAACAGGAAGTTCAACTCCTTCTTCTTTGTAGACCTTGAGGAGATTGAGGAGGATAGCCGCGCTGACCTTATCATCCAAATGACGAGATTTGATAAATCCTGAATCAGTCACAACAGTTCGGGGGTCAAAGCTGATAAAGTCACCGACCTCAATGCCAAGTGCACGTGTTTCTTTTTCATTGGTCACTTTTTCATCCAAACGAACTTCCATATTGTCCTGTGTGCGTTCTGCAGTGCCAGCATCCTTGTAGACATGACAAGAAGTCTGGTGGATCAAAATGGTACCTGAAACAGTTTTCCCTGTACTAGCTACATGAACCGTACAGTTTTCGCCTTCAATCATATTCCATGGATAACCACCGATACGGTCCATCTTGAGACGACCGTCTGGTTTAACAGCACGGACAATAGCCCCTAAGGTATCCACATGGGCAGTTACATAGCGGTGTTGTTCGTCGTTTTGACCTTTGATTGTTACATTGACACCGCCCTTGGCTGTGCGAACTGGTTGGTAACCAAAACCTTCTAAAGTCTTGACTAAATAGTCCGAAATCTCCCGAGTGAAGCCCGTTGGCGATGCAATAGCTGTCAGTTCTTTGATATATTCTACTGTTTGATTCATTTCTTTACCTCTTTTGCTACCTATTATAACACATTTATCATCGGATAAAAAAAGAAAATCACTCCTGTAGCCTTGACTACAAAAGTGATTTTAATGATTATTCCATTTCAAAAACATCGCTTTCTTGCTTGTTTGGTAGAACCAATGAGAGCAAGATTCCAACAATAGCTGGCACCAACCATGGAAGAGATGCCTTTGCAAAAGGAAGAGTATTGACAAGATTTGCAAGAAACTCAACTTTAAATGAGCTTCCTAGTACGCTTGCAATGGCAATAGCTGTAACAACAGCAATTGTCAACTGCATACCTGGTTTTGAAAGAGCCACAAATTTGTTGACAATGACAATCATAACGATGGCAATCGTGATTGGGTACAAGATAACTAGTACTGGAATGGAGTACTTGATAATTGCACTCAAACCAAGATTTGCAATAGCAAATCCAATCAAGGTAAAGGCTGTCGCATAAACCTTGTAGCTGATTTGTGGGAAGCGTTCATTAAAGAACTCAGCTGTTGACACAATCAGACCAACTGTTGTTGTGAAGCAGGTTACGGTAACCATAGCTGCAAGGAAGAGTTGAGCTGTTGAGCCAAAGATTTCTTGAGTGGCTTGTGACAAGATATAAACACCTGGTGTTCCACCCTTCATCGCTTCAGCTGGTACTGGGAAATGATTCCCAAGGAAGCCTAAACCGATGTAAAGAGCGCTGAAGGCAAGGGCAACAACGATACCAACAACCCAAATGGTTGAAATGTATTCTTTCTTACTTGAAAATCCAAGTTGTTTCAAGGTTTGAACTGCGATTACACTGAAGGCAACTGAGGCAAGGGCGTCCAAAGTATTATAACCTTCTAGGAAGCCTGTACCAAAGGCAGAAGCTTGATAAGCAGCTGAAGCAGCTTGAGGACTTGTTCCACCGTATTTGAAAGCTCCTAAAACAACCAAGATAACGATCAAAATCGCAAAGACTGGCGTTAAAATACGGCCGATACGGTCCAAATTTTTGATGGATTAAGCGAAATCAAATAGGCTGCTGCAAAATACAAAACTGTAAAGATAATCAAACCAAGACCTTTATTTGCATCCGACAAAAGAGGGCTAATCCCTACTTCGTAAGCTGTTGTAGCTGTACGTGGGATAGCAAAGAATGGACCGATTGACAAGTAAAGAACTGAGAGGTAAAGAGTCGCAAACCAAGGCGCTATCTTTGTTGAAATCTCGAAGATATATCCTTTAGGATTTAGCGTTCCAATAATAAGAGTCAAAACGGCGATACCGACGCCTGAAAAGACAAAACCTGCGATGGCAGGAAGAAAATGTTCTCCAGATAGAGCACCCAGAGAAGGCGGAAAAATCAAGTTCCCCGCACCAAAAAATATTCCAAACAGGAGTAAACCTGTTAGGGCACCTTTTTTAGCCATGAAAATCTCCTTCATATTTATAAAATACTGACCTAGTATATCATGAATAGGAGTATGAAAAAAGCTTCACGAAGTAAATATTGAATGTTTTCAAGATTCTCAAAAATGAGAATTGTCTAAAAATAACATCCCCTACCCAGTCCACGCCAAGTAGGAGAAAATTCTAATGTTTATACTCTTCGAAAATCTCTTCAAACCACGTCAGCTTCACCTTGCCGTACTCAAGTACAGCCTGCGGCTAGCTTCCTAGTTTGCTCTTTGATTTTCATTGAGTATTAAAGTTCTTCAAAGGCCATCATGCCACCTTGTACATTGATAACCTCATAACCTTGTTCTGATAAGAATTGGCAAGCACGCGCCGATCTCATTCCAGATTTACAAATAACATAATGTAACTGATCCTTGTCCAATTGATCATAAGTATCAGCTAATTGACTCAGAGGAAGATTCTGAGCACCTTCTAAATGAAGAGCTTCAAACTCATCCACTTCTCTCACGTCCACTAGAGAAAGTTGGTCATTTTGGTAAAGCTGGTAAAATGCGTCAAAGGAAATTTCTTTCATTCTTTTTCTCCTAATACTCTTCGAAAATCAAATTCAAACCACGTCAGCGTCGCCTTACCGTACTCAAGTACAGCCTGCGGCTAGCTTCCTAGTTTGCTCTTTGATTTTCATTGACTATAAAATAGTTTTAATTCTTTTTTTCAAATCTGGCACCACTTCTGACTCAAACCAAGGATTTTTGGCCATCCAGATTTGATTTCGCGGCGAGGGGTGAACTAGTGGAAAATAGGTTGGCAAGTAGTTCTGGTAATGTTTTACCCGTTCTGTCACCTTGCCACTGATTTTCTCCTTTAAATAGTAGGCCTGGGCATATTGTCCAATCAAGAGGGTCAATTGAATATCTGGTAATTCTTGCAAGAGCTGTGGATGCCATTTTTCAGCAAAGCCAGTTCTCGGTGGCAGATCACCTGACTTGCCATGCCCTGGAAAGTAGAAATCCATAGGCAAAACAGCAAAATAACCTGAATTGTAAAAGGTATCTTCATCCACACCTAGCCAGTCTCTCAGGCGGTCACCACTCTTATCTTTCCAGTAAAGGCCTGCTTCTTGGGTTTTAAGTCCAGGTGCCTGACCGATGATATTGATGCGAGCAGTCTTTGGCGCTGCAAAGAGAGGCTCGATGCCACGCTTTGTATAGGTAGCATTCTGCGAATCTGCCATAATAGCCTGCTTGATTCTTTCAATTTGAGACATCTACTTTCCCTCCAAAAAGAAGTCTAAGCATACAATCTCAGACTTCTATCGTTTTATTTGATCAATTCGTAAATAGCTTCGGCATAGATTGCTGCTGCTCGGAAGAGATCATCCAAGGCGATAAATTCATTGGCTTGGTGCATGGTATCAATTGAGTCTGGGAACATAGCACCGTAGGCAACACCTCGTTCTAGCAGCGACCAAAGGTTCCACCACCGATGACTTGCTCGTGACCTTTAAGACCAGTTTGTTTTTCATAAACATTCAACAAGGTTTGCACAAGTGGATCTTCCATTGGAACATAGTGAGGGGTATGACCGTGCTCAGAAAGGCTAACAGAAGCAACTGGCAAGTTTTCAAGGATTGACTTGATTTGTTCTGGACTTGTTCCTTTTGGATAGCGGATATTAAGGGCAATAGTATTATCAGCACTTGTTTCATCGAAGCGGAAGACCCCCGCATTCATAGAAAGAGCACCCATCTTTTCATCCACATGGGCAATCTTGAGATTTTCACCCTCATGGTCGTTCAAGAGAATCTTACCAGCGATGTCAAGGTAGTCTTTGGCTGGACCAGCAAAGTCAAACTGGCTAAGGAAGAGGGCTAGGTAAGTCGCACCACTGACACCTGAAGCAGGCATAGCACCATGGGCTGATTTCCCAATGATGGTAACCTTGTACTGACCGTTTTCTTCTTGAATTTCTCCTCTGAGTTTGTGTTCTGCAACAAAAGTATCTAATTTCCCTTGCAAGTCAGCCAAATCACCTGAAACGACTGCTGTTGCTGATTCTGGTACCATGTTTTCACGCAAACCACCTGTAAAGCTGTGAAGACGGGCAGCACCCGCATTTTCACCTGCAAAGTGGAGGTATTCCGTGATATTTCCTTTTTCACCATTGATGATAGGGAATTCAGCGTCTGGAGAGAAACCAAAGTCTGGTTTTGCAAGTCCTACGTGCTCGAAATAGTAGTCCATGTCTGCCCAACCTGATTCTTCATCTGTTCCAACGATGAAACGAACTTTCTTAGAAGTTGGAAGTCCCAATTCTTTGATGATTTTCAAACCATAGTAACAAGCTGTTGTAGGTCCCTTGTCATCTGAAGCCCCACGCGCATAAAGGCGACCGTCTTTGATAGTTGGTGTGTAAGGGTCTGTGTCCCAACCGCTACCAGCTGGAACCACGTCCATGTGGGCAAAGATACCGAGAACTTCTTCTCCTTCACCAAACTCAAAATGTCCTGCATAGTTGTCAACATTTTTAGTTGGGTAGCCATCGCGGTCTGCGATTTCAAGGAATTTTTCCAAGGCTTTTACCGGCCCAGGTCCAAATGGATGCTGGGCATCAACCTTGCTATCGTCACGTTCTGAGTTGATTTCCAAAAGGCTAAACAAGTCAGCCAAGAGGTCTTCTTTGCGTTTTTCTACTTCTGCTGTAAAATCAATTGTTGTCATTTTTTTCTTCTTTCTATCTTTTCTCGATGATTTCATCTACTGGCAAGCGGTAACTTGGTTCCAATTTTTCGTCTGTGTATCCCACTGTAATCAAGAGTTCTGGGCGGAAGCGGTCTTCGATATCCAAAACTTCATTGACTTTTGATTTGTCAAAACCAAGAATAAGATTTGATCCGATTCCTTGGTCTGTAAGAGCCAGAACCAAGTTCATAGCAACCAAACCTGCATTGAGGGCTAGGTAGTCGCTGACTTGTTGTTCATTGTAACGGGCAAATTCAGCAGGCAAATTCTTCATAAAATATTGAAGTTGCTCTTCAGAAAAGTTATTAGCACCACCAACTCGGGCAATCTTACGAGCACGTTTAGCCAAATCTGTGTCTGTAAACAAGGCAATAGTTACAGGCGCTGATGATACCTGTTCAAAGTTTGAACCGTAAGCCAATTTTGCTAGTTCGGCATTTTTCTCACGCACCACTACAAATTTCCATGGCTGGCTGTTGTGGGCACTTGGTGCCAAGGTTGCAATTTCGATAGCCGTACGCACATCTTTTGGATCAACCGGCTTATCAGTGAAATGCTTAGTCGCATGACGTTTTTTGTTTAATTCAAGAAATTTCATAATCGATTTCCTTTTCTAATTCTACTGCTTCCATTCTACCATAATTTGAAAGAGCTTGCAGAGATTTTTCCATGATTAAGTTTTTTTCTATCACAGACATAAAAGATATATATTGGTTCATCAGGAAAGTTTCTGATAAACTAGCAAGTACTTTACATTTGAATGGAGACATTATGAAAAAAATTTAGCCTTTTACTACTCATCTTCCCATTTTTTTAGTTGCCTGTGGAAATCAAGCTACACCCGAAAGAAACCAGCTCTCAAAAGACAATCGTCGTTGCTACAGCTGGCGATGTGCCACCATTTGACTACGAAGATAAAGGCAATCTGACAGGCTTCGATATTGAAGTTCTAAAAGCAGTAGATGAAAAACTCAGCGACTACGAGATTCAATTTCAAAGAACTGCCTGGGAAAGTATCTTCCCAGGACTTGATTCTGGTCACTATCAAGCTGCGGCAAATAACTTGAGTTACACAAAAGAGCGTGCTGAAAAATACCTCTACTCACTTCCAATTTCAAACAATCCCCTCGTCCTCGTCAGCAACAAGAAAAATCCTTTAACTTCTCTTGACCAAATCGCTGGCAAAACAACTCAAGAGGATACCGGAACTTCAAACGCTCAATTCATCAATAACTGGAATCAGAAACACACTGATAATCCTGCTACTATAGATTTTTCTGGTGAAGATATCGGCAAACGAATCCTAGACCTTGCTAACGGAGAGTTTGATTTCCTAGTTTTTGACAAGGTATCCGTTCAAAAGATTATCAAGGACCGTGGCTTAGACCTTTCTCTTGTTGACTTACCTTCTGCCGATAGCCCCAACAACTATATCGTTTTCTCAAGCGACCAGAAAGAGTTTAAAGAGCAATTTGATAAAGCACTCAAAGAACTCTATCAAGATGGAACACTCGAAAAACTCAGCAATACCTATCTAGGTGGCTCTTACCTCCCAGATCAATCTCAGTTACAGTAAGATATACTAAAAGCGATTGGAGCAGCCAATCGCTTTTTTAGTTTGCATCGGTTATTTTAGGAAACTCTTACAAAAAATCAAAAAAATTCTTCACATCCTCTACATACCCATGCTTTTCTATTAAGCTGGCTAATAGTTCCAGATTGTGCCCCTGATAGTTATCTTCACGACGTAGCTCTTCATACATTTCGATAAAGGGAAGCCCCTTGGACTTGGCCAATTCCAACTCCGCTTCATAGTCATAAGCGACTTTACGAAATAGGATATTTATCAATTCCCCATCTTCAACCTCTATCACGACATACTGGGCACGGTGATTTTTAACGCCTCCCAGTTAAAATAGGGCATACCAATCGTACCTGGATTGATGATTTGTTGCCCTTGACTGCCGTAACGAAGCAACTGCTTGTGGACATGACCATAGACTGCCACGTCGGTTTCCGCATCTAGCAGTTGGTCAAATTTATCTGTATCATTCCCCACCAGTAGGTCCCCACCATAGTTTTTGTCAGGTAAATTATGAGAGATAGAAAAGCGCAGCCCATCAACTTCTTTCTTTTCCAGCAAAGGCAAGTTTCGTAGCCATACAATCGTTGCAGGATCCATTCGCTCCATCAAAAACTGGGTCATTCGCATTGATTGGATTTCTTGTGGATGTTCCAAACCATATTCACCATCCAAGGCCTCAAGGACACAATCATCCCAATTGCCTCGAACACTGGCTGTGATAGGAAGGTCCTTTAACAGAGCGACCAAGTCATTTGCACCGGGACCGGGAAGAAAAATATCTCCCAGAAGCCAGTATTCACTGACTCCTTGGTTTTTAGCATCTGCAATCACTGCTTCTAGGGCAGTTGTATTGCCATGAATATCTGATAAAATTGCGATTTTATGATTCATTGTGTTCTCCTTCTGTTTGGTAATCTACTTGTTCTTCCGCAACTTGAAGCAAGACTTCTACCTCCTGCGGGTTCAACTTCCTCTGAACTGCTTCTGCGACAAGTCTTGGTACCCCAACTTCGACAATTTCATCCACACTAGCTTCCTTGATTTTAGTCAAAGACTTGAAATGCTTCATGAGATTCTGCTTGCGTTTAGGTCCTAGACCGTCAATCCCATCCAATTGTGATGAAAAAGAATTTTTGGAGCGCAGTTGGCGATGGAAGGTGATGGCAAAGCGGTGCACCTCATCTTGAATGCGTTGGAGGAGAAAAAATTCCTGAGAATTGCGAGACAACTCCACCACCTCAAGCGGATCTCCAAAGAGCAATTCATGGGTTTGGTGCTTATCATTCTTTTGCAAACCTGCAATTGGAATATCCAAGCCCAGCTCCTCTTGAATGACTTGCTTGGCAATATTGACTTGACCTTGTCCCCCATCAATGACAATCAAATCTGGAGGAGTCAAACCGTCACGCTGTACTCGACCATAGCGTCTGCGAATGACCTCTCGCATACTAGCATAGTCGTCTGGCCCGACTACGGTCTTGATTTTATACTTACGGTAATCTTTTTTACTTGGTTTACCATTGACAAAGACTACCATGGCTGAAACAGGACTAGTTCCCATGATATTAGAATTATCGAAGGACTCGATGCGAACTGGAGTCGGAATTTGGAGCAAACGACCTAGATTTTCAATAGCTCCTTGGGTCTTTTCGACAGATTTTTCTAACAAATTGAACTTCTGCTCTAGACTGACTCGAGCATTCTTTATAGCCAAATTGACCAGTTGCTTTTTCTCTCCACGCTGGGGTTTGAGAATCTTGGTGTCTACCAAGGCCTTGACAGCTTCTTCGTCAATATCCTGCGGAATCAGTACCTCATTGGGAACTAGGTGAGATTTTTCTTGATAGAATTGTCCTACATAGGTTAGAAAGTCCTCATCCGGATCATTATAATAAGGGAAAAGATTGACATCGCGCTCAATAAGCTTGCCCTGACGAACAAAGAAAACCTGAACACACATCCATCCCTTGTCCACATAGTAGCCAAAGACATCCCGATTTTGGAGATCCTTGGCCATGACCCGTTGCTTGGTTCGAAGCGTTCCAATGGCTTGAATTAGGTCACGGTATTCCGCCGCACGTTCAAATTCCATAGTCTGGGCTGCCTTTGCCATCTTACCTTTGAGGTCATCGATAATTTGATCATCCTGCCCTTTTAGAAAATCAGAAACCTCCTGAGCCATAGACTTAAAATAGAACTCATCTTTCTTACAGATAGTGTGAGCCATACATTGGCCGATATGGTAGTAAAAACAAACCTTAGACGGTGGATTCGTACACTTTCGAAAAGGGAAAATCCGATCCAGTAGTCGCTTGATTTCATTGGCTGCTCCCACATCTGGATAAGGTCCAAAGTAGAGACCTCCGTCCTTTTTGACCTGACGGGTGATAATCAAACGAGGATAGCGTTCATTGGTGATTTTGATGAAAGGATAGGACTTGTCATCCTTGAGCATGATATTGTACTTGGGCTTGTTTTCCTTGATTAGGTTGATTTCCAGAAGGAGAGCCTCAATATTAGACTCAGTAACGATAAATTCAAAATCCACAATTTCAGACACCAAGGCCTCTGTTTTGGTATCATGACTTCCACGGAAATAAGACCTCACGCGGTTACGCAGATTTTTTGCCTTTCCTACATAGATAATGGTGCCGTTTTTATCCTTGTGAATGTAGCAACCAGGGCTGGTCGGCAAGAGCTCTAGTTTTGATTTAATCAAGTTATTCATAGTTCCATTATAGCAAAAAGTAGGGAAAGATAGTCCCCTACTCATTGCTCTCATATAATTTTCGAAGGTTTGCAACATCCTCTTCCTGGATGCCATAAAAGGAACCTGCAGGTTGCATGACAGACTTTTCATCTGTATGGTCCAAGCCAATCGCATGCCCCAACTCATGTTCTGCCGTATGGACAAGGCGCTCATAGGAATAGCCATAGTTAGGATTGGACAGATAATAGTGATTCAACCGCACTGTTACAGACAAGAATTGCCCCGTTAAGAGATTGGTCTGACTTTCCGCCTCTCCTGCCACAGGAGTACCTCCGTCATTCATCTCCGTAGCCATAATATCTGCCTTGCTGGCCTCAGTCACGATTTCAAAATTAAAAGCTCCCGTTTGATTCCAATTCTGAATCGCTTCTACATAAGCTTCTTGAAAGCGTGAATCCATCTGGGGATCCAAGTAAATACGAGCTGAAGCCTGCGGCCACCTTCCTTCAGAGTGTTGATGGCTATCTGTCTGCTTCAACTTAGGCAGTTGCCCTGTTTTTCCCCATTGGTCGATACTTTGTTGACCAATTTTTACTGACCGTTCTGCTTGCTTTAGCGCTCCTTGAAAATCCCCGTTCAGATACCAGAGAAGACCGAAAGCAAGCGCACATAAGAACACGACTATCCAAACCAGGCGCCAAAACAAACGCCACACAAAAGAAAAGAAAGCCCCTATCAAACGAAAAATCCAGCGCATTTCCCTCCACCTTTCTAGCAAATAAAATCTATTTTACTAAAACAAGCTGAAAGAAAGCTAAAGACCAATTTTCTTATCTTAGCGTCCTAATATTTTTTTGAGTAACTGAATAGCTTTATATTTTAGGGGAGATGGATAATAACGGAAAGTTCCTGCTTTACGTACAATATAACCATTAAAATTTTGTTTAAAACGTAAAACACCATCACTACCATCAAAAATCCCTTGAATCCCTAGAAAGTTGTATTTAGGGATCCCACGTTTTATGCTTTCCAACATAACATATTTCTGAAGCAAAGCTGGTGCATAAAATTTATTAAACTCAGTATAGGAACCACTAAAAAGATAGGTCGTTTCTTGAGGCATATAAATAAATAAACTACCTGCTAAGACAAGATCTTTCTCTCCATATTTTTTAATCAACTCTCGTGCTTCTGCTTTTCGAACTTCAAAGCTTTCATACTGCCTAGCCAACTCTTTGTGTTCTTTTTTCTTTTGTGCAGAATCTGGATATTGTTCTAATAAGAGTAATGAGGTAGCTATTTTTTTCAGATAATTCTTTTTGCTTATGTATTAAATTTTTGTATATATTCTCCTAAAATTTAGAATAGCAATTACAAACTCGGCTTTTTTTCTCCAAAAGAGTCATAAAAATGCTCATAATATTCTAAACTTTTATCACTATATTCTCGACGTTCAGAGGTTGTTTTTTTGTTATATCTTTAAAAATTGAAAGTTCTTCACGATTTAATTTTTTTCAACTGAATACCAAATGTATCAGCCTTTTTCACCAAAGCTTTCCCCTTTTTACTAAAACTGTTAAGCAAGGTCTTTTCAGTTAGCTCATTCAAATCTTTACAATATAACCAATCCGGTTCTCCACCTGGGTAACCTGTTTTTAAACCATCAAATTGATAACCTAAATCAGTCAAATCTTGAATAATACTTTTTTTCTCAGCATCTATTGGATTACCTTCACCATCAAAAGTTTGATAAGTTTCATAAGGTTTTACAAGCAACTCTAATACACCATTTGCTTGGCATATTCTTTTAACTCCGCATAAAAAACTGGGAGAGCATCTTGTTGGGTATAAATCGGTCCCGAATTGATCTCCATATGTAGGCCACCCAGCATGGGCAAGCTATAAACCAGAGCTGCAACTTGAATTTCTCCTTCTTGTTTCAATGCAAGATAAACAATTCGAGCCCCTCTTTTTTCTAATAAGTCCCCCATCTGGACAGATTGCATAAAAGAACGAGAAGAAACCTGATCAGAATAAGTACGAAACTCTTCTTTCGTGAGTGTAGTTAGTGCCATATACTTACTTTCTATGTTTTTTTCTTAATGTTTTACGGAAATCAAGAGCAAGTCTTAACAGAGGATAGAGAGGATGGGTGGGCATTGTAAACTCACCCAAGTATTCTTCAATCGTTGGATTAAATTTTTCCTTAAAATGGTAAAGTCCACCATTGAGAGAGTTTTCAACACCACCTAAATTTTGCCACACCATACCTCGCTCAAAAGCATAACGAGCTGTTTCATACCAAGTTAAAATTGGTGCATTATAACGTTTAAAAGCATCATCCATACCAGCATATAGATTAACAGAGGTATTACCAAATTCCAAACTCAAAGTAGCTGCTAAAGGAATGTTTGCTTTTTCTTCATTCAAATATCTCTGCAAGAAAGCTCTTTCTTCCACCAAACGCTCTTTTTTCCTTCTCTGGGCTTCTACTTTTGAAGTTCGAGTCGACTCAGTAAACGACTCTTCCAACGCTAAGTTTTTCGCTAACTGTTCTTCTAATTCTCGCAAACGCTTAGCGATATCTAGAGTAGCCAGCGTTATGTAGGCCTTATCCTTAAAATTATCTAACAATTTTTTATAATAAGCTTCATTCCTCAAATGGATATCTTTTCGCTTCTCAGTTTTTTTCATCAAAAACGAGAAAGATTCCAACAATTCATAACCACCAATCTGAATCTCTACACCCTTATTTCTAGATGATCGAATGGCTTGTTTTGTTGACTTGCAAAGTTTATCTTCTGCAAAGTTTTCCTTGTATATTTTTGCCTGAATACGAGGCTGAATAGTATCCCCCATTCCATCGGTCTTTCCTGACCACCTTACTCCCATTCTTTGCAAATTTTCAATAATAGCCATATTTTCAGGATATTCTGTTTTTTCATGCTTGATTGAACTTTGCGATAAGCAAATACTTGGGTCAAAAATCACAAAAATCGCTCTCTTGCTTCGAGCATAGGACTTAATGGATTGAAGAACAAAGTTCAGGAGTTTAGCATCCTTATAATCTAAAACAGGACCTCTTGGGATATAAAACATTCTATAGCCTAGAGGAAGAGTTTTAATCAAAATACTAGCTGTAGCCAGTAATTTATCTCCTCGGTAGACGCCAAACTTTTCATGTTGCCAATCAGACTTAACCTCTTCCCAAGCACTACTTTGTAATACATTGACTAATTCATGTTCTTTAACAAACTGATCATATTCTAATGTGGGAATGCCAATTTGATAACGATACATCTCTTACTCTCTTTCCAACAATAATAGAATTTAACTACTATTCTACTATTTTTGTTTAGAAAGTCTAGTAAAAACATATTTTAGTTTCTATTCCATAGAAGACATGGTTATTGAAAGAGTAATACAAACTAAACTAGCTTAATCTCTCTTCTAATTTGAAATCAATTGGTAGGGTTGCTAAAAAGACTTCCAATTGTTTTTTTCCCAATAATACCACTCATGCGTTCCAGCGCTATGGCTATAGGTCACATCAAAGCCTAGTTTTTTTGAGGTTTTTTTACTGCTAGATTATTAGCTTCGTACAAGAAATCCTGCTCGCCACACCAAGCCCAAAGCTTGGTCTTTTTATCCGATTTTTTTAGCCAGACTTTCTAGAGAATAGGGACTAGTTGTCCAGTCTTTAATCTCCCCAAAAATACCTCTCCAGTAGGCTGGCGTTCCCAAATCTTGGCTTTCAGGAGAAAAACTCTTGAAAAGCTAAGGGCACCTGAGAAACTAGCTGCATGAGAAAAAAACGATTTGTAGCAAGAGCCAATTTAAAGCAGCCGTAGCCTCCCATGGAGAGACCAGCGATAAAAAGTCTTTTCACGCTTGCTGGTCATATTAGGGAAGAAACGTTTCAGAAACCTGTGGTAATTCCTCTGCTAGAGCTGTGTAATAGTCAAAACCATACTGGGTATCGGTGTACCAACCGTTGCTGGTATTGGGCATAACAACGATGAGATTAGTGCCTCGAAGCAAGCGTTCTACGTTAGTCCGCTTAAGCCAACTATTATGATTGCCAGACATACCGTGCAAGAGGTACAAGACGGGAATGTCTTTACAATCTGGTTCTTCCACTCGATTAGCATCAGGATAGAGAACATTCACTCCCCACTCCATATCCAAAACTTGTGAGTAATACTCGATTTTCATTACTGCCATATTTTTTTCCTTTATTTTTCTATAAGAAAAAGCCGAAACTCGACTTTCTCTCTGTTTATTTCAACGATTATTTTGCTTCCATGACTACTGGTAGAATAGCTGGACGTCGCTTGGTTTGGTCAAAGAGATACTTGGTCAGATTATCACGAACCTTCCCTTTGAGATCTGCCCAGTCAAAGTCATCTCCTTGGAGATAGTCTTCTACCGTTTGGTTAATCAATTCTGAACTTTCACGAAGAATATCACGACTCTTCTTGAGATAAACAAATCCACGCGTGTGAACACGGGCCTTAGCCACGATTTTCTTCTCACGACGATTAACTGTGATTGCTACGATGAAAATACCATCCTCTGACAAGACCTTACGGTCACGAAGAACCACATTACCAACATCACCGATGGCATTTCCGTCAATCAAGACATCCCCTGCCGAAACCGCGCCAGCGGGGACAAAATCTCCATTCTCATAAGCCATGCTGGTTCCCTTTTTAGGGATGAAAATGCGTTCTGGCAGCATCCCGACCGCCATAGCAGCCTTAGCATGGGCATCCAACTCACGGTATTCCCCTTGAATTGGGAAGAGATACTTAGGTTGCAAGAGATTGATCATCAACTGCAAGTCACGCGCATTTCCGTGCCCTGACACACGCAAGCTTTGAGTGATCAGTTTGACAACCCCGCCAGCTTGGTAAATCATGTTTTCCACACGCGCCATGACTGCTTCTTTAGCGATAGACGGAGTGGTTACAATATAAACTAGATCACCGTCCTTAATTTCCACATAACGGTGGCGCCCAATCGACATCTTGCGAAGACCGTTGATAGGCTCACCCATACGACCTGTCTCAAGGATAATCAACTCATGGTCCTCAAAACGAGACATATCTTTTGGCTTAATCAAAAGACTTTCGTTAGCTAGAGACAATTTCTTGAGGCGAATAGCAGTACGGACGATATTTTCAATATCAAATCCTGTCAAGACCACACGGCGACCTGTTGCATCTGCAGCATCAAACACCTGCTGGATACGCGAAAGGTTGCTGGCTACTGCTGCGACGATAATACGACCATCCCAATCTGCAATGGTTTGAGTGATCTCGTCCCCAACTTCACTTTCGCTAGCCACCTGGATATTGCTATCTGCATTAGCTGAATCACTGAGAAGTGCTAGAACTCCATCACGACCGATTTCTGCCAAACGAGCGAAGTCTGTCGCATAGGATTCGCTAGCTGTCTGGTCAAATTTGAAGTCACCTGTATAAACGATGCTACCTTCAGCTGTCTTCAAGACAACACCCAGACTTTCTGGGATAGAATGGGTTGTACGGAAGAAGGAAACCACAGTCCCTCCAAAATCAATCTCTGTATCCTCATCGATGACATGGAAATCATTAAATTTCTTAACCGCATCATTCCCTTTGACAAAGAGTTTGGCCAACTCAACAGTCAACTCAGACCCAAATACAGGCACCTTGGCTTCCGCCAAGAGATAAGGAAGAGCACCAATGGCATCCGCATGCCCGTGGGTCAAAAAGACCCCTGCGATACGGTTGCTATTTTCAAAAAGGTAGTCCATGTTTGGAATGACGACATCCACCCCTAGTTGTTCATTTTCAGGGTATTTTAGACCTGCATCCAAAACGAAAATAGACCCATCGATTTCAGCGATATACATATTTTTCCCATTTTCACGTACACCACCAAGTGTTGTTAAACTGATATTACTCATTTTTCCTCCGAAAGCTTAGTTTATCTTGATTATAGGGTTACTTACCCTTTTATTCTAAAAGCACTACTTTTAGCCGAATCTTTTCCTACCATTATACCATTTTTTTGATGATTTTCAAAATGAAGATTTGTTTTCAAAAAAGAGCTGGTTGCCCAGCTCTTTCCTATCTGCTATTCTTTTTCCATTAAAAAGTCATAAATTTCTTGCACAGTACCCAGCGCCATGATTTCTTGATTTTTTACAGTTTGTTTGAGACTTTGGTAAATCTGACTTTCTCCGATTTCCCGCTTTGGCGCCTCTTTATTCACTGTCATGACACCATCTTTGATCGTCACAAAGCCTAGTTCTTCAAATACTTGAATCATCTTGACCAGCAAGATTTGCTGAATATTAAGATAAGCTGCCAAATCTTTCAGCTTATAGCGAATATCAAACTCTGGAAACTGGTAGATAGTCTTGTACAATTTGGCAAATTGCTCTCTAGTCCCATAGCCTGTCAGATAGTAGGCCTTGTCAATATCATTTTTGAAATAGACAGCAGAAAAATTCTGCTCCTGAAAAATGGTCTTCAGCTGAGTAATATCCTCAGGAATGGTTTTTACAACCACAGCATCACTATTTACTAGATTCGGCAATTCTCCAGCAAAATCCAAGACTGGAACTCCCTCTGGCAAGACTGCATTTTTCCCACGAATGTTAAAAAGTTGAACACCCTCCACCCGCGCATCCACCATCATCAACTGGAGGGCAGTTTGGCCATTCCATTGGTTGACAGACAATTTGACTGCCAACTCTAAATTCTTGGTTTGAGCAAATTCTGTTGCAAACGGCCTTGACCAAAAGCTACCACTTCAAAACTAGCTTCACCCTTAGAGATTTTTAGCTTGAGATGGGCATTACCTGCCCCCATGGTACGGGCACTTTCGACTTGAAAATTCTTGATATAAAAGACAGGTTTCTGATTGTCCATTCCAAAGGGAGCTAAACGTTCAAAACTTTTGACTGTTTCCAAGCTAAGTCCCTCCAAATCCAGTTCTTCATCTAGATTTAACTTGTTCTTACCACCAGCATCTGCACCTTTTTCACGGACATAATCTTCCAATACTTGAGATAAATCTGAAAGTTTCTCAACTTCCAGCGTCATGCCAGCTGCGCCAGCATGGCCACCGAAAGCGATAAAGAGGTCGCGATGAGGATCCAGGGCTTCAAAAATATCCACTGCTTCCACACTACGAGCACTACCCTTGGCACGACCGTCCTCTATATTAAGCACAATGACTGTCTGCCCCAATTCTTCCAACAAACGACCAGCTACGATTCCTAGAACCCCAGGATTCCAGCCTTCCTTGGCCAAGACTTGGATCTTCTTCTCAGGGTCCACCATGGTCTTAGCTTCTTCATAGATAGACTGGACGATTTCCTTGCGCTCTTCATTTTTCTGATGAATCATAAGGGCAATCTCGTGAGCTTCCTCATCATCAAAGCCAGTCAGCAAATCAATGGCAGGATTAGGATCATCCAAGCGACCCAAGGCATTCAAACGAGGAGCAATCTGGAAACCAACCGTTTCTTCTGTTACTTCGTTGGCAGCAATCCCAGCCATGTCCAACATTTCTTGCAGACCAATTCGTTGAGTATGCCCCAGCATTTCTAGACCATATTGAACCAAGATACGGTTCTCATCCGTCAAACTCACCATATCTGCAATGGTACCAATAGCGACCAAATCAAGCAATTCCACTTGAACTTCTTCTAACAGGGCACAAGCTAACTTGAAGGCCACTCCACAACCAGCCAAATATTTGAAAGGATAGTCCGCATCTGGATGCTCAGGATGGACAATGGCATAGGCATCTGGTAAGGTTTCAGGCATAGAATGGTGGTCAGTCACAATGACATCTACCCCCATAGACTGGGCCAGTTCAATAGCCTCGTGACCAGCAACTCCATTATCCACTGTCACAATCAAGGAAATTCCTTCTTGCTCAATAAAGTATTTGTAGACACTTGCATTAGGTCCATAACCGTCTGTAAAACGATTGGGCAAGTAAACACGGCACTCAGCACCAAGCTGTTCCAAACTTTCCTTAACAATAGAAGCCGAAGTCATGCCATCCGCATCGTAGTCTCCGTATATGAGGATATTTTCCCCTTCTTCAATAGCCTGACGAATCCGTTCCACTGCCTTGTCCATATCATGGAGCAGATAAGGATCATGCAAGTCCTCCAAGGAAGGTTCTAAAAACTTTTTCAGACTTTCTTGGTCCTGAATCCCTCTCTCAAACAATAACCGAGCCACCTCAGGACCCAGTCCAGCCTTCTTGGCTATTTTTGTAAAATCCGCATCTTCTACCTTCGGGGCAAACTGCCATTCATAAGTAGGTGTTATCAAAAAGACATCCACTCTTTCTAAGAATTCTATTGCTTCATTATAACATGATTTAAGCTTTTTCTCTATCCTGATCGCTTTGTATGAAAATTTTACTAACTTTTTTCTGATATGATTTGACAAGGTAATTCTTTTGGTGTAAAATCATGTTATAAAATCTAACACAAAGGAGATTCCTTATGGCTTTAGTAGAATTTGAACACGTCGAAAAATATTACGGAGACTACCATGCACTCCGCGACATCAATCTCCGTTTTGAAAAAGGGCAAGTCGTTGTACTCCTAGGCCCTTCTGGTTCTGGGAAATCCACTCTTATCCGCACCATCAATGGTTTGGAGGCTGTTGATAAAGGAAGTCTTCTAGTAAATGGTCACCAAGTTGCTGGTGCCAGCCAGAAAGCTTTAGTACCTCTTCGCAAGGAAGTTGGTATGGTTTTCCAACATTTTAACCTCTATCCCCACAAAACAGTGTTAGAAAACGTAACACTCGCACCTATAAAAGTTCTAGGAATTGATAAAGAAGAAGCTGAAAAAACAGCCCAAAAATACCTAGAATTTGTAAATATGTGGGACAAGAAAGATTCTTATCCAGCCATGTTATCTGGTGGACAAAAACAACGGATTGCCATCGCACGTGGACTCGCTATGCATCCTGAACTCCTCCTATTCGATGAGCCAACATCTGCTCTTGACCCTGAAACCATCGGCGATGTTCTGGCAGTTATGCAAAAATTAGCCCACGATGGTATGAATATGATTGTCGTGACCCATGAAATGGGCTTCGCCCGTGAAGTTGCTGACCGCATCATCTTTATGGCTGACGGAGAGGTTTTAGTAGATACGACAGATGTTGATGACTTTTTCGACAATCCAAGCGAACCTCGTGCCCAACAATTCCTCAGCAAAATCATCAACCATGAAAGTGACAAAGTCAAATAAGGAGGCGCCTATGAAAAAGAAATTCTTTTTATCTGCATTATTGATTAGCCTTTTCGGGCTTGCTGCTGCAAAACCAGTTCAGGCTGATACCAGTGTCGCAGACATTCAAAAGAGAGGCGAGCTAGTTGTCGGTGTGAAACAAGACGTTCCCAATTTTGGTTACAAGGATCCAAAGACAGGAACCTATTCTGGTATCGAAACCGACTTGGCCAATATGGTAGCTGATGAGCTCAAGGTCAAGATTCGCTATGTGCCTGTTACAGCGCAAACTCGTGGACCCCTCCTAGATAACGAACAGGTCGATATGGATATCGCAACCTTCACCATCACAGACGAACGCAAAAAACTCTACAACTTCACAAGCCCCTACTACACGGACGCTTCTGGCTTTTTGGTCAATAAGTCTGCCAAAATCAAAAGCATTGAGGATCTAAATGGAAAAACCATCGGTGTTGCCCAAGGTTCCATCACCCAACGCCTGATTACTGAACTGGGTAAAAAGAAAGGTCTAAAGTTTAAATTCGTCGAACTTGGTTCCTACCCAGAATTGATTACTTCCCTTCATGCCCATCGTATTGATGCTTCTCCGTTGACCGCTCGATTCTGTCTGGCTACATTAGTAAACGGACAGAACTGCTAAATGATAGTTTCAAGCCATCTGACTACGGTATCGTTACCAAGAAATCAAATACAGAACTCAACGATTATCTTGATAACTTGGTTACCAAATGGAGCAAGGACGGCAGTTTGCAGAAACTCTATGACCGTTACAAGCTGAAACCATCTAGCCATACCGCAGATTAAGGAGGACACCCCATGACAGATTTATCATCTTGGACATCCTATTTTCAGGATTTTGGACAATTTTTCAATGGTTTCCTCTTCACCCTTGCCCTAGCGATTGGATCCTTTATCCTAGCCATGGTTTTAGGCATCTTCTTCGGAGCCATGTCGACCAGTAAACGTCCAATTTTGCGTATTTTAGCTCGTATCTTTGTCGAATTTTATCAAAATACTCCCCTCTTGGTGCAGTTTGTTATCGTTTTTTATGGTTTGCCTCTTATTAGTGACCATATCATCATGATTCCGATTTATTGGACAGCTGTACTCTGCGTAGGGCTCTATCACGGTGCCTATATCGCCGAGGTTATTCGCTCAGGTATTCAGTCTATTCCTAGCGGTCAGATGGAGGCCGCCTTGTCACAGGGTTTTACCTATATCAGTGCCATGCGCTTAATTATCTTGCCACAGGCCTTCCGTATCATTCTCCCTCCTTTGACCAATCAAATTGTCAACCTCATCAAGAATACCTCTACAGTCGCTATCATCTCTGGAGTTGATTTGATGTTTGTGACTAAGTCTTGGTCAGCACTTAACGGAAACTACATTCCAGCCTTTCTAGGTGCTGCCCTTCTCTACTTTTCTCTCTGCTTCCCTGTTGCCCAGTTTGGTCGTAAGATGGAGCAAGCCAACAAAAAAGCCTATTCACTTTAGGAGGTTACTATGGAATCCATTTTAGAAGTTTTGACCCCAGATAACCTAGTCTTTATCTTTAAAGGATTTGGCTTGACCCTCTACATTTCTCTAATCGCTATCGTCCTCTCTACCCTTATCGGAACGGTGCTAGCCGTCATGAGAAATGGCAAAAATCCTGTCTTACGAATCATCTCCAGCATTTACATCGAGTTTGTGCGTAACGTTCCCAACCTCCTCTGGATTTTCACTATCTTTTTAGTGTTCAAAATGAAATCCACACCAGCAGGAATCACTGCCTTCACTCTTTTTACCTCAGCAGCCTTGGCTGAGATTATCCGAGGCGGTCTCAACGCCGTAGACAAGGGACAATACGAAGCAGGAATGTCTCAAGGATTTACCTCTGCGCAAATCCTCTACCACATCATTCTCCCACAAGCTATTCGCAAAATGTTGCCAGCCATCATTTCTCAGTTTGTAACCGTAATTAAGGATACCAGTCTTCTTTACTCTGTTATCGCCCTACAAGAACTCTTTGGAGCCAGCCAAATTCTCATGGGCCGTTATTTCGAACCAGAGCAAGTCTTCAGTCTTTATATCCTGATTGCCCTCATCTACTTCAGCTTTAACCTAGCCATTTCGAGCCTATCTCATATGCTAGCAAAACGTTGGCAACAAGCTGCAGAATAAACAGCCACTCTCCAGTTAAATTGGAGAGTTTTTTTGATGAGAGTAGATATTTATAGAACTCAATTTGACACCATACTTTTTCTATGATAAAATGTAACAAATTTTTTACAACAAATCAAAAATCTAAATGAAATGGAATTTTTCTATGAAATCACTCAAAGGAATACTCTTTATCATAGCTAGTTTTATCTTGACTATGTTGACTTGGATGAGCACTTCTCCCCAATTCATGATTCCAGGACTAGCTTTAACAAGCCTATCTCTGACTTTTATACTAGCAACTCGTCTCCCCCTACTAGAAAGCTGGTTTCACGGTTTGGAGAAGGTCTATACTGTCCACAAATTCACAGCCTTTCTCTCCATCATTCTACTAATCTTTCATAATTTCAGCATGGGCGGTCTATGGGGCTCTCGCTTAGCTGCTCAGTTTGGCAATCTTGCCATCTATATCTTTGTCAGTATCATCCTTGTCGCCTATTTAGGCAAATACATCCAATACGAAGCTTGGAGATGGATTCACCGTCTGGTTTATCTAGCTTATATTTTCGGACTCTTTCATGTCTACATGATGATGGGTAATCGTTTCCTTACATTTAATCTTCTAAGTTTTCTTGTTGGTAGCTATGCCCTTTTAGGCTTACTAGCTGGTTTTTATATCATTTTTCTATATCAAAAGATTGGCTTCCCCTATCTAGGGAAAATTACCAATCTCAAACACTTAAATCACGATACTAGAGAAATTCAAATTCATCTTAGCAGACCTTTCAATTATCAATCAGGACAATTTGCCTTCCTAAAGATTTTCCAAGAAGGCTTTGAAAGTGCTCCGCATCCCTTTTCTATCTCAGGAGGTCATGGTCAAACTCTCTACTTTACTGTTAAAAATTCAGGTGACCATACCAAGAATATCTATGACAATCTTCAAGTCGGCAGCAAAATAAGCGTAGACAGAGCTTACGGACACATGATCATAGAAGAAGGACGAAAAAATCAGGTTTGGATTGCTGGAGGCATTGGGATCACCCCCTTCATCTCTTACATCCGTGAACATCCTATTTTAGATAAACAGGTTCACTTCTACTATAGCTTCCGTGGTGAGGAAAATGCAGTCTATCTAGATTTGCTCCATGACTATGCTCAGAAAAACCCTAATTTCGAACTCCATCTAGTCGACAGTAGGAAAGACGGCTATCTTCATTTTGAACAAAAAGAAATGCCTGAACAGGCAACCATCTATATGTGTGGTCCCCTCTCTATGATGAAATCACTTGCTAAACAGATTAAGAAACAGAATCCCAAAGCAGAGCTTATTTACGAAGGATTCAAGTTCAAATAACCACTCATACTCTCCTGGAAATTCCCAGGAGTTTTTTCTACGCAACCGTAAAAAACACTGCCAGATTTCTAGCAGTGTTTTGAGTTTCATTTATCTTAGTAGACTGTTTTTTCAGTTTCTACGTCGAAGAAGTGTGCTTTGTTCAAGTCAAAACCAAGTTCAACTGTTGCACCTGTTTGCAAGTAGTCACGAGCATCAACTTTGGCAACAAATTCATCTTTACCAACTTGGCAGTAAAGGTGAGATTCTGAACCAAGCAATTCTGATACAGAGATAGTTGCTTTGACAACTGATTCTGGGAATGTTTCAAGGAAAGCAGGTTCTGCATTCACATCTTCTGGACGGATACCGAAGATCAATTCTTTACCTTCGTAGCCTTTTTCACGAAGAACTTTCAATGCTCCTTCTGGAACTTTCAAACGGAAACCATCAGAAATAATTTCGCTACCAACCAATTTCACATTGATGAAGTTCATAGCTGGGCTTCCGATGAATCCTGCAACGAACTTGTTAACTGGATTTTTGTAAACTTCTTGAGGAGTACCGATTTGTTCTACACGTCCGATAGTACCTGTACCAGCAGGGTTTTTAGTTGCTGACATGATAACGATACGGTCTGCAAGTGTCATCGCTTCTGTTTGGTCGTGAGTTACGTAGATAGTTGTAGCTCCGATACGACGGTGGATTTTAGCGATTTCAGCACGCATTGATACACGAAGTTTTGCATCCAAGTTTGACAAAGGTTCGTCCATCAAGAATACTTTTGCATCACGGACAATGGCACGACCCATGGCAACACGTTGACGTTGACCACCTGAAAGGTCAGCTGGTTTACGTTCCAAGAATTCTTTCAATCCAAGGATTTCAGCTGCTTCTTGCACACGTTTGTCGATGTCTTCCTTGCTGTATTTACGCAATTTCAAACCGAAAGCCATGTTGTCATAAACAGTCATGTGTGGGTAAAGAGCGTAGTTTTGGAATACCATGGCAATGTCACGGTCTTTTGGAGCTACGTCGTTGACAACCACGCCATCGATAGATGCAGTTCCTTCTGTGATATCTTCAAGACCAGCAATCATACGAAGAGTTGTTGATTTACCACATCCTGAAGGACCTACGAAAACGATAAATTCTTTGTCTTTGATGTCCAAGTTGAAGTCTTCAACTGAATAGTGTTCGCTGTTTGGATATTTTTGTAAATGTTTTTAAGATTCAATTCTACCATGAGGTGAACTCCTTTTGTCTTTTGATAGTTTTATTATAGATGAAAACGCTTTATATTTCTATGGCAAGATGACCAAAAAAATAAAAAAGTTCTGTGCAACTTGCACAAAACTTTAGAGAATATCTGGTAAAATCAACTGATAACACAAGGTCAGGTCAGTCAATTCCTTCAACTGTAGCCCTGTCAATTCTTCCCACTTATCAATCTTGTATTGGAGAGAATTGCGGTGCAGATAGAGTTGCTGGGCTGTTTTAGTGAGAACAGCACTATTTTCCCAAAGGGAGAGAATGATTTCCTGAATCTGGTCCTGGTCCAAAATCATCTGATGTAGACATTCCTTGATTGCCTTCAAATCCACGAGCCTTTCTCCCATACTCCAAAGATAGAGCTGAGAAAAAGTATGAACACCTTGGTGGCCCTGACGCCACCAAGTCTTAAACAAATCCCGCTCTGCTTTGATTAAGTCTGATAGGGCTTGATGGCCCATCTGAGACCAAACCTGACCTAACATAATAGAGAGACGCAGTCCAAAGTCATACTCAACTGCTTCAATCGTATCACTTAAAATAGTTCGTACAGAGGTGTATTTATCTTGTTGAAGCACGAAAACATAGTCCTGAGCTCCGACTTGAAGCTCCGTCTGACAGTTTGGAAATAGTGTCCGCATCATATCCAACCAAGAAGCTAGATTTTCCTGCTGAAAATAGGAAAGATGGCAATAAACCAGCTGAATCTTTTTAAAAGTTTGTGGTGCCTGTCCCTTGCCCTCAATCAGAAAAGAATACCAAGGATTGAGCGAGCGAGTCTGCTCCTGCTGAGTCAAAAGGGCAACCAACTGCTTTTCGCGCTCGCTGAGTTCAGCTTCCTCCAGCAGAATCCACTGCTGAGAAGCTAAAGGGAGTGTGAGATAGCCCTCTTTCTCTACTGGTTGGTCTGAAATCTGAGCCTCAGGAAACCAGTCTTGTAGTTCTTTTGCTATCATGTCCTAGCCCTCCACTTTTTGGATGCACCACGAAATCAAGCTCTCAAGACGTTCCAGATTTTCAGTCATATGAAGATAGCCCATGACTGCTTCAAAACCTGTAGACATACGGTAAGTCACCACATCGGCATTTTTAGCCTTGGTGTGACTATTGGTATTGCGACCACGTTTGTAGATTTCTTCTTCTTTTTCTGTCAAGACTTTCTCCTCCAACATAAGGGCAATTAGGCGAGCCTGAGCCTTGGCTGACACATACTTGGTCGCCTCTTGGTGGAGTTTATTGGGCTTGGTCATACCTTTGAGGATGAGGTGACGACGAATATACATAGAATACACCGCGTCCCCCTCAAAAGCTAACGCAATCCCATTAATGAGATTGACATCAATCACGTGTCCACCTCACTCCATCCTTGGTGTCAAGGAGCTTAATTCCTTGAGCAGCCAATTGGTCACGGATTTGGTCCGCCGTGGCAAAGTCACGATTGGCACGCGCTTCTTGGCGTTTTGAATCAAGGCTTCAATCTCTACATCCAATACTTCCTCAACAAAGACAATCCCAAAGACTTCCAACATATCTGCAAGAGCTTGCTTGACACTTGCATCATAGTTGCCAGAATTGATCCATTTGGCCATTTCAAAGACTACTGTAATACCGTTAGCAGCGTTAAAATCTTCATCCATAGCTGCTACAAACTTATCTTTAAAGGCTTGTAACTCTTGAGCATCTACAGTTCCAGTAAATGGTTGCTCATAAGTGTTCTTCATATACTTGAGATTGGTCTCCGCATCCCGCACTGCCTTTTCCGTAAAGTTGATAGGTTTGCGATAATGTTGAGTCGCAAAGAAGAAACGAAGCACTTGACCATCAAGAGTCTTCAGAGCATCATGAACAGTGATAAAGTTCCCCAAAGACTTAGACATCTTGACATTATCGATATTGACAAAGCCATTGTGCATCCAGTAGTTGGCAAAGGTCTGACCTGTTTTGGCTTCTGACTGGGCAATTTCATTGGTATGATGAGGAAACTCTAGGTCGGCTCCGCCACCGTGGATATCAATGGTATCGCCCAAATCTCTGTTGACATGACTGAACACTCGATGTGCCAGCCTGGACGACCAGGTCCCCAAGGACTATCCCAAGAAATCTCGCCTAGCTTGGCAGCTTTCCAGAGGGCAAAGTCCACAGGATTTTCCTTACGAGCCGTTTCTTCATCGGTACGACCTGAAGCACCTAGCTCCAAATCTTCCAAGGTTTTATTTGCTAATTTAGCATAGTTGTGGGATTTTTCCACACGGAAGTAAACATCCCCTTGACTCTCATAGGCAAAACCTTTTTCAATCAAGTCTTCCACAAAACGGATGATGTCAATCATAAACTCCACTACACGCGGATGGCGAGTCGCAGGTTTGACGCCCAAGGCCGTCACATCCTCACGAAAGGCAGTGATGTACTTGTCCGCAACCTCCTGTGGCGTAATGCCTTCTTCCTTGGCACGGTTGATAATCTTATCATCCACATCCGTAAAATTGGAAATATAGGCAACCTCATACCCACGGTACTCAAAATATCGACGAATGGTATCAAAAGCTACCGTCGAACGGGCATTCCCCACGTGGATATAGTTATACACGGTTGGCCCACAAACATACATCTTGACTTTGCCGTCCTCAATCGGGACAAATTCTCGCAAATCACGAGACATGGTGTCGTAAATTTTAATCATACGGTCCACTCCCTTCTCTATTTCTGACTTTTTCGGCTGAAAACCAGCTCTGCAAAAGGGCCAATTTGTCTGCAGCTATCCAGTTGGTAAAAGCGCTGCCCTTCCTCTTGGGTAAAGAGGGGAACCCCCTTCCCCAGGATAAGGGGCGCTATCTGAATAATGAGGTGGTCGAAAAGATCCGCATCCAAGAGCGGTCCTACCAGGGAATTACCACCAATCACAAAGACATTTTTGCCTTTGTTAATCTGGTGAACAAAGTCCACCACATCCCCAGCTACTGGCTGGTAATTGCTGACAGGCAGGTGCCTATCATGCGTAAAGACATAGTTTTCCGTAGCTTGATAAAAACTTTCTACATCTTGCAAATCTTGGATTTCCTCAAAGGTCCGCTTTCCCATGATGGTGATATCCATTTGCCTGTAAAAGTCATCATAGCCTGTATCCTCTACAGAACCAAGCTGATGCAACCAGTCTATCCTGTGCTGGCTGTCTGCCAAGTAGCCATCCATGGTGATACAGCCGTAAAAATACACTGCCATTCTTGTAGTTTCCTTTCTAGTTCTGCTTCGCCTTCACTTAGCGGGATAGACCCAGATGATTAGAACTAAGCTAATCAAAGTATTCAGCAAAATCCTTGCTGAACCAGAAAAATAAACCAGACAACAGCAATTCCAATTCGTACCTATTAGTAGAGAGTAGTTTCAATCCAAATCTCTAGCAATTACTAATGCTATCTCAAAGAAAGTCATAGCATCTGCTTTTCTATCCTCGCGTCTAGCATCCCATTCGTGATTTTGGTGGTCGACATAGTCAGCTGTGTAGAAAAATTGATAGACATTGGCTAGTCGATATTGGGCCCAGGCCATGATAGCTGAAGCTTCCATATCGACAACTCTAGCTCCTGCTACTAGTCTTCGTTTGACCTTAGCAGCTGTCTCACGATAGAAGGCATCTGTCGTCCAAGCCTTGGTCCGAATGTGCTCAATTCCAGCTTTATCCAAGGCTTTTCCATAGTTAAGAGTAGAGATTGCTCATAGGCTATTTCATCACTTGCTGGAGCATAGTGATAACTAGTACCTTCATCACGTAAAGCCGAACTTGGTAGGATAATCTTATCTGCTTGAATAGACTGGTCTAGAACTCCGCAAGATCCTAAAACGATAAAGTTCTTAAATCCTCTTGCTTTGAGTTCTTCCAAGAGGCCAACAACCATTGGAGCTCCAATAAGAGCCATAGCAACTGCTACCTTACTTCCATCTTTTTCATAGATATACCATGGCAGTTTACCATTTAGATTGGTAAGATAGCCACCTTCGTAGACACCATCTATCTTCTTTACTCGTTCAAGGATTTTTCCATTAAAAGACAAGATAATGGTATCACAGATTTCTCCACCACTAAGGAGGCTTCTATCAGTTGGCTCTATAACAGCAGGTACATTTTCAAATTCTTCTAATAGCATTTATTACTCTTTCTCATTCAGATAAACCACCTGAGTCTGTTTGACAAAGCCAATTTTTTCATACAAACGTTTGGCACCTACATTGCTATCTTCCACTGCAATCTGAAATTCCTTATCATTTTGCTCAATCAGTTGGTTGACAAGGAATTTTGCTAAGTAGCTTCCATAGCCTTTCCCACGTTCAGGTTCAGATATTGCTAAACCGTAGAAGTAATTCGTATTAGTCGATAAATCTACCGTGCAAGTTCCAATAACCTGACCGTCTTTTAACAAAATATATAAGCGACTTTCTGGATCCTTCAGAGCTTCAGCGACATATCTATCCACAACTTCTCTAGATTCATGTTCCTCTGAGAATGCCTGAAATTTTAATTGACTGATTTGCTCCTGATACGAACTATCTGCTAACAAAACTTCAAGATTAGAAACCTTTGCTAACGGATAAGGTCTTCTATCCTTACCTAACCAAGTTTCTGTCTCTTCATCCTCAACCAGTCTCCAGTTGCTGACAAAATCAGGATGACGTTCTAGAAAAATACGTTCTGTCTGAAAAGTGACTGAATGAATAGGAAAAGAAGCTGTTTCTTTCTCAAAACTAGTAAACAATGCACGTGCAATTCCCTGACGGCGATGATTTGGATGAACCAGTATCGTCACTTCCACATCTTGGTCATCTGCATAGACAGTTAATAAACCAACAAGTTCGCCTTTCATAATAAAGGAAAAAGGCGGGCATGTTTGGGTCAAAATTAAGCATGTTAGAGAGATAAGGATCACGATAAGTACCATCATAGGCTTGGCAACAGTTAATTAGTTTTTTCGCGTCAAATAACTCCTTTTGGCTTAACTTGTTTCTTGCTTGAATCATATAGGTAACCTTTACAAACCAGACGATCTGTGACTGGCTTCTTTAGCCTGCTCGAGTTTATTGACGTAGTACTCTCGTTTTTCTTCGACTTCGTGAATGACCGGCTCATCCTTCTTACCATGAACACGGACAATCTTAGCAGGAATACCGACAACCGTCACATCACTAGGTACGTCTGCTACAACAACTGCTGCAGCACCGACCTTAGCATTTTCGCCGATTTCCACTGGTCCGATAACTTGGGCATGAGCCGATATGAGCGCTCCTTTACGAACTGTCGGATGGCGTTTGCCAACATCCTTACCAGTCCCACCAAGAGTCACCCCGTGATAAAGAAGAACACCTTTTTCAACGATCGCTGTTTCCCCAATCACCAGACCCGAACCATGGTCGATAAAGACACCTGAATCAATCTGGGCACCTGGATGAATCTCAATCTGAGTCCAAAAGCGCCAAAACTGACTGTGCATACGAGCCAAGAGTTTGAAGCCATACTTCCAGAGAAAATGTGAAAGACGGTGGGCCGCCAAGGCCTTGACACCTGGATAAGTCAGCAAAACCTCCAAAGTGGTGCGGGCCGCTGGATCATTTTCTTTTACGATATCAATGGTTTCGCGCCACCATCCCATACATTTCTCCTTTTCTTATTCTGAATCTTTTGGTGTTTCTGTAAATTCTTTCTTAGGTTTGTGATCCTTGTGATGACGTGGGCGGTGAGGTCTCTCAGACTTTTCGCCTTTTTCATCACGTTCAGGTTTTGGAGGACGAGGAAGAAGGGCCTTCATAGAAGCATCCACACGTCCTTTTTCATCAATCTTAATAACCTTAACATCAACTTCATCCCCGATTGCTACCAAGTCTTCGACATTATTGGTACGCGTCCAAGCCATCTCAGAGATATGAACAAGGGCGTCTGTCTTGTCAAAGAGGTTGACAAAGGCACCAAATTTCTCGATACGAACAACCTTGGCATGGTAGACTTCATCTACCTTGGCTTCACGAACCAAACTAGCAATGATTTCTTTGGCACGGTTAATAGCATCTTGGTCGCTAGAGTAGATAGACACATTTCCTTCTTCGTCGATATCAATCTTAACGCCTGTTTCAGCGATAATCTTGTCGATGGTTTCTCCACCCTTACCGATGACAATCTTGATCTTGTCCACATCAATCTTGATTGTATCAATTTTCGGAGCAGTTGGAGCCAATTCTGGACGAACCTCTGGAATGGTTGCTTCAATCACATCAAGGATTTCAAAACGCGCTTTCTTGGCTTGAGAAAGTGCTTCTGTCAAGATTTCTGCAGTAATCCCTTGAATTTTGATATCCATTTGTAGGGCTGTAATCCCGTCACGAGTTCCTGCAACCTTGAAGTCCATGTCTCCAAAGTGGTCTTCCAAACCTTGGATATCTGTCAATACTGTGTAGTTGTTTCCATCTGAGATAAGTCCCATGGCAATACCAGCCACTGGCGCCTTGATTGGCACACCACCAGCCATAAGGGCAAGAGTTCCAGCACAGATAGAAGCCTGAGATGAAGAACCATTTGATTCCAAGACCTCAGCTACCAAACGGATAGCGTATGGGAATTCCTCCAAACTTGGCAAGACTTGAGCAAGGGCACGCTCACCGAGAGCACCGTGACCGATTTCACGACGACCAGGTGCACCATAACGACCTGTTTCCCCTACAGAGTATTGAGGGAAGTTATAGTGGTGCATAAAGCGTTTCTTGTACTCTGGATCCAGACCATCAATGATTTGAGTTCCCCCATTGGAGCTAAGGTCAAAACAGAAAGAGCTTGAGTTTGTCCACGAGTGAAGAGACCAGAGCCGTGCACACGAGGAAGGAAGTCAACAACCGCATCCAAAGGACGGATTTCATCAACCTTACGACCATCAGGACGTACCTTATCTTCTGTGATCAAACGGCGCACTTCAGCGTGTTCCATTTGTTCCAAGATTTCAGCCACATCACGCATGATGCGGTCAAATTCTTCGTGGTCTGCATATTTTTCTTCGTAAACGGCTGTGACTTGATCTTTAACTGCTTGAGTTGCAGCTTCACGAGCCAATTTTTCTTCTATTTGAACTGCCATTTGGAGGTCACTGTTATAGGCTGCGATGATTTCAGCCTGTAGTTCAGCATCCACATGAAGCAATTCTACTTCTGCTTTTTCTTTACCAACTGCCGCAACGATTTCTTCTTGGAAGGCAATCAATTCTTTAACAGCTTCGTGACCTTTAAGAAGGGCTTCCAACATGATTTCTTCTGACAATTCTTTAGCTCCAGACTCTACCATGTTGATGGCGTGCTTGGTACCAGCTACTGTCAATTCAAGAAGCGAACACTCTGCTTGTTCTTGACTTGGGTTGATGATGATTTGACCATCTACATAGCCCACTTGCACCCCAGCGATTGGGCCGTCAAATGGAATATCTGAAATAGAAAGCGCCAAGGATGAACCAAACATAGCAGCCATTGGTGCTGAGGCATTTTCATCATAAGAAAGAACTGTGTTGATGACTTGTACTTCATTACGGAAACCTTCCGCAAACATTGGACGGATTGGACGGTCAATCAAACGCGCTGTCAAAGTAGCGTCTGTTGAAGGACGTCCTTCACGTTTCATAAAGCCACCAGGAAACTTCCCAGCCGCATACATTTTTTCTTCGTAGTTGACTTGGAGTGGGAAGAAATCCCCAGTTGCCATCTTTTTAGACATAACGGCCGCAGTCAAGACAGTTGACTCACTGTAACGCACGACAACAGAGCCATTTGCCTGCTTAGCAACCTGACCAGTCTCTACAATTAACTCACGACCCGCAAAAGTCGTTTGAAACACTTGTTTTGTCATTTTAATCCCCTTTGGATTGATGAAATTATACGCCTTGCCTACAAAGATCAAGATACCAAGGACGTCAAAAGCAAAGTAAAAATAGGAAACTGACGAAGTCTTCGATGAAGACAAGATAGTTTATCTTTTTTACACAGCTTTTCGGCCAGGTTCAACTACCTATATACTTTGAAAAGTTTAAAAAAATATTATTCTTTAGTATTTTTTTCCTTTTTATAGCAGATTTGAATAGTTAAAAATCTGTTTATACCCTCATCTTTGTATCAAGTACGTACAGAGTCTATTTTATCATATTTTTCTTAAAAAGTGCGGTCTTTACCATTAAAAAGGAACCATTCCCCTCACCTGAGGAGAATGGTTTGCTTTTTATTATCCTAAAGACTGATGATTAAACAAGGCATGGGTTGCTTGGTGGATGTATTTGCTGTTTCTGCATTGTTCATAGTGTAGAGATGCACTCCAGCAACATCTTGAGTTACCAAGTCCACGATTTGGTCCACTGCATAAGCAAGTCCTGCTGCTCTGAGCGACTCAGGGTCATGCTCATACTTGTCTAAGATAGCTTTAAATTTACGTGGAATATGGATATTCTCACAAGTCTTCAAGAGACGGAGAGCCTGATTTCGATTCAGAATTGGCATAATCCCTGCATGAATAGGAACATCAATCCCAGCCAAGATGCACTTGTCTTGGAAATCATAGAAGCGCTCATTGTCAAAGAAAAGCTGAGTTACGAGGCTGGAACAGCCTGCATCCACTTTCTTCTTAAGATTTTGAATATCTGAAATCTGATTTGGTGAATCAGGATGCCCTTCTGGATAGCATGCTCCGATAATATCAAAGTGAGGAGCTTGCTCCTTGATGAACTCGATCAAGTCTGTTGCATAACGGAAATCCTTTTGAGGTTCCACATCAGGAATAATATCCCCACGAAGTGCCAAGATTTTCTGCACCCCAACCTTATCCAAGTCAGCAATGGTTTCAGCCACCTTGTCCTTGGTCAAATAGATAGCTGGCAAGTGGGCAATAGTCGGAATCGCCAAGTCATTTTGGATAAAGTCAGCCAAACGAACCGTCGTTTCCTTGATATTAAATTTATTATTGCTGGCAGTTACACTGATAAAGTGAGGGAGCCAACTCCTGCATGTCCTGCAAGGCTGAAATAATTTTATCATTACCCACTTCTGGGTTTGGAGGGAACACTTCAAATGAGAGTGACGGTGTTTGGCGTGACATAGTCCTTATCCTTTTCTTTTTGATTTCATTTTGAACAACCGTTATAGGGAGAAATCTAATCTTACAATTTCTCACGCGCAGCTTTAGCTGCTTCAACAAGGCGGATCAAGCTTTCTTTTGTTTCTGGAATACCACGTGTTTTCAAACCACAGTCAGGGTTGATCCAAACTTTCTTGCTTGGTACTTTAGCAAGGATAGCTTCGATTGTGTTGTCGATTTCGCCTTCGTTCGGCACACGAGGTGAGTGGATATCGTAAACCCCAGGTCCCACTTCAGTTTGGAAGTTTTTCGCTTTAAGTTCGTCCAAGATTTCAAGGTTTGAACGGCTAGCTTCAAAGGAAATAACGTCCGCATCCATGTTGTCGATAGCTGGGATGATATCTGTAAATTCTGAGTAACACATGTGAGTGTGGATTTGTGTATCTGGCGCTACTGTTGAGTGTACCAAGCGGAAGGCAGGAATTGCCCAGTCAAGGTAGTCTTCGTACCAGTCGCTACGACGAAGTGGCAATTTTTCACGAAGAGCAGCCTCGTCGATTTGGATGATTTTCACACCAGCAGCTTCAAGGTCAAGCACTTCATCCTTGATAGCAAGGGCGATTTGAAGAGTAGAATCCTTGATAGAGATGTCTTCACGTGGGAATGACCAGTTAAGAATTGTAACAGGTCCAGTCAACATCCCTTTAACAGGTTTGTTTGTACGGCTTTGTGCATAGCTAGACCATTTAACAGTGATTGGGTTAAGACGAGTGACATCACCCCAGATGATTGGTGGTTTCACCCCACGCATACCGTAAGATTGTACCCAACCATTTAGAGAAGAGGTAACCTGACAAGTTTTGACCGAAGTACTCAACCATGTCATTACGCTCGAACTCACCATGAACAAGGACATCAAAGTCGATATCTTCTTGCCATTTGATCCATTCGTCAATTGTTTCAGCAAGGAAAGCATCGTACTCTTCTTGAGACAATTCACCTTTACGGTAAGCCAAACGTTTCGCACGAACTTCTTTAGTTTGAGGGAATGAACCGATAGTTGTTGTTGGAAGAGCTGGAAGTTTGAAAGCTTCTTCTTGGATAGCTTCACGTTCTGCAAAGGCTGGCAAACGAGTGTAGTCAGCGTCTGTCAAGCCAGCTATACGCGCACGAAGTTCAGCATTTTCACCAACACGCTCAGTCGCAAAGAGTTCTTTATTAGCAGCAAGTGCTTCTTCACCTTGACCATTGCGGATAGCATCCAAGTCACGAATCTCATCCAATTTTTCAACTGCAAAAGCAAAGTGGTTCAAGATTGCTGGTTCAAATTCCTCATTAGCAGTTGTAAATGGCACATGAAGAAGTGAGCATGAGCTTGTCAATACGATGTTTTCAGCTGGGATTTGTTCAAGAACAGCCAAGCTCTTTTCGTAGTTGTTGCGCCAGATGTTTTTACCATTGACAATACCTGCATAAAGTGTCTTGTCAGCTGGGAAACCACCTTTAACCAACTCAAGAGTTTTCTTACCTTCAACGAAGTCCAAACCAATCGCATCTACTGGCAAGTTCACAAGGTCAGCGTAAACGTCACGAACGTCACCGAAGTAAGTTTGAAGCAAGACTTCAAGACCTTTCTTATCAGCCAAAAGTTTGTTGTAGAGGTTCAAGAAGAGAGCTTTTTCTTCAGCTGTCAAGTCTTTTACAAGAGCAGCTTCATCCAATTGGATGCGAGTTGCACCAAGTTCAGCCAATTTTGCAAAAACTTCTTGGTAAGCAGCTACTAAGCTGTCTACGAAGTCTTCTGCTTTCACACCTTCTTCAAAGTCTGACAATTGAAGGAAAGTGAATGGACCTACAAGAACTGGGCGAGTGTTCAATCCAAGTTCTTTAGCTTCTTGGAACTCATCGAAGATCTTATGACCTGCAAGTTTAACTTGAGTGTCTTTTTCAAATTTAGGAACGATGTAGTGATAGTTAGTGTTAAACCATTTCTTCATTGGAAGGGCGCGAACGTCCCCTTTTTCTCCTTGGTAACCACGACCCAAAGCGAAGTAGCGCTCAAGGTCAGACAAGTCCAAGTTTTGAACTGAAGCAGGTACCACGTTGAAGAGGAAGGCTGCATCTAGGAAGTTGTCATAGTGAGAAAAGTCATTTGATGGAATTTCAGTGATGCCCTTTTCTTTGACAATGTTCCAGTGTTTAGCACGCAAGTCTTTTGCGGCTGCAAGGAGTTCTTCTTCTGAGATTTCTTTTCTAAAGTATTTTTCAGTTGTAAATTTTAATTCGCGGAATTCGCCCAAACGAGGGAAACCGATGATTGTAGTTGACATGATGTGTCCTCCAAAATTTGTTGTTGAAACTATCTTAACAGAAAAGAAATCATCTGTATAATTGTAAAAAATTAGGCTTTGATATAGTTTGAAACTATATCTCCGTTTTAGACAAAAGAAAAAGGCCTGAGACAAATGCCTCAAATCCTTTTGTGTAGCTTGTTTTTATAGCTGTATCCCAGTTAGAATACTCAAACTCGTTATTAGTAATTCTTATAAGTGACTATGACTTGTTATTAGAAAAAGACTATAGGTTGATTTTTTTCTTTTGTAATTCTGATATTTCCCTGAAAAAAAGTGCGGACGGGAGGTAAAATTATCCAGTGGATTATTTTAGCCAACCAAGTAATTTCATCCCTATCAACTCTTTCCCTGTTCGAGGGGGACGACTGCTAATGTCTTTCCTAAACTGGCTAGGACTTTTAAGACAGTATCCAACCGAGGACTAGTCTTGCCTGTTTCCATCCTAGCTATGACAGGCTGGCTCACTCCACTAAGTTCTTCTAGCTTTTTCTGACTGATTCCTTGTTCCTGTCTGGCTGCAATCAATTCACTCATGATAGCCACTCGCATATCACTTTCAAGAATTTCCTCCTTGGTAAAGAGTTCAGAGCGGACATCCTTCCAATTACTCCCAATAGCACTATTCTTCATCACTCAACCCTCTTTCTTTTAAGTCCTTCAGTTCACGTTTGGCTTTTTCAATTTCTCTTCTAGGAGTTTTCTGAGTCTTTTTGACAAAATGATGTAAAAGAACAAAACTCCCATCGACCCACGCTACAAATAAAATTCGATTTCTCAGAGGTCTTAGCTCCCATATCTCATCTTCCAAATGTTTCATATAGGGTTCACCAGCTCTCGTCCCATGCTGACTAAGCAACTCGATATAGTCATTTAGTTTATTGAGTTTGATGCGACTATCCTTACTTTTCTGATTAGCCAATTCTCTCATATAATCCAAAACTGGCTCGTTTCCATTTTTGTCCTTATAGAAGTAAATCGTATGCACCAAGCAACCTCTTTCTAATTTAATTATAACTCAAAAGTTATTAAAAGTAAATCTGAATACTCATAAAAAGAAGACCTTAGAAAAAAACTCTACAGGTCTCATCTTTATTATTCGAAAAAATTACGAGAAGAGTTATAAATTGAAGGCAATCCTTACTATTATTCCAGCTCAATCCCCTTCTCTCGGAGATTGTCCAGACACTCCTTATAGTAAGCAGCATCATGTTCGCTGTATATAGGACTGGTCAACTTTTCCTCTGCTAAATCTTCATAGATAGGGCAAGTCTTGCCACGGTAGTTCTTGTCCAGCCACTCTGGACTGACCTTATAGCCTCGGTTAGCCATCTCCTCCATGATTAAGCGATGATAGGCATAGAGACGATAGGGCGAGTGAGTAAAGACATAGTCCACCGTCGCATGCTTTCTGCCCCAGCCATTGCCACGCAGGGCGCAACACTCTCGATGTTGCCCCAAGAGTTGAGGACGGGGAAGTTGTGAAATCAAAGCCTCATGCCAAAGTCTCATGACAATCTCCTTTCAGTAAAGTCGAATGTTGCAAGTAGGTATTGGGATAGCGATCAAGCAACTCTCTCGTCTTAGCAATCACATCTTCCTTAGAAGCCTGACCAAAGCGGTAGCGATCAAGCAAGAGCATATAGTCTTTGCGCTCAGTATCTGTTGCTTTCTTCTTGAAATATCCCCAAATATGCTGAAAGGCGTTGCAAACCTGACCCCTGTGTTCTGGAATCTGGCAGGCACGGTCAATCATCTCTTGAACCATACTCACCTCCACCTCTTCATTCTTCAGGTATTGGCGAATCTCATTGTAAATATTGCTGGAATGGCTCAGAACAAGGTATTTGTTTCTCGCCCAGAGTTGCTGGCAAAGGGCACGTTGGTTATTATTTTCCATATTTCTCCTTACTTTCTACTAGTTCCCCGGAAATATGGAAACAAAGTTATATCTTAAAAATGAGCGGAATATGAGCTAATCAATTACTCTCATCACCCTTTAAACTCTTTCAAAAACTCTTTAAGTTCAGCATCGGCTTCTGGTGTGGTTCCGTGTAGTTGACCGAGCATTTCGAGTAGGGAAGCGGTTTGGTTTTGGATTGCTTGATTTGTCGTATTGATCTTGCTGACGATATCTGTCAGTGGCTCGACTTCTTCTTCCTCAAAGGTGTCTACATAGCGAGGGATATTGAGGTTATAGTCATTTTCGACGATTTCTTCATAGCTTGCTAGATGAGCAAACTTGTCAATCTCCTCACGAGACTTGTATGCCTCTAAAATCTTCTCGATATGATCATCCGTCATGATATTCTGGTTTTTGCCCTTATCAAACTCCTTAGAGGCATCGATAAAGTAGACATCACGATTGGTGCGGTTCTTTTTGAGAATGATAACCGTGGTCGGAATGCTGGTATTAAAGAAAATGTTAGCAGGTAGACCGATAACCGTATCAATAGCCCCTTCTTCTAACAAGGCCTTACGAATGGTCCCCCTCCGCATTTCCACGGAAAAGAACACCGTGAGGAAGAACGATAGCCATAACCCCATTATCCTGCTTGAGATGGTAGTAACCGTGTAAGAGGAAGGCAAAGTCAGCCTTGGACTGGGGTGCCAGTTTCCCAAAAGGAGAGAAACGAGGATCCGCCATAAAGCCAGAGCTTGCTGACCACTTGGCAGAGTATGGAGGGTTCATCAGAACACCGTCAAAGTTGGTTGGTTCTTGAGTCGGCCAGTCTTCGTCTAGTGTATCGGCATTGTGGAGAAATTGATTCTCAACTGGAACTCCGTGTAGGATCATGTTCATCCGAGCCAAGTTATAGGTTGAAGTATTGAGCTCCTGCCCAAAGTAGACCACTGTCTGCGGTTTATGAGAATATTTCTTGGCATTGAGCAAAGAGAGAGCCAGACCCCATAGTCGCATCATAGATGGTAAAGCCTAGCTGGTCCTCACGACCCAAAAAGGCAATCTGGGTCATAAGTTTGGCAACAGGCTGAGGTGTATAGAACTCACCAGCCTTCTTACCCGAGTCAGTCGCAAACTGACCAATCAGATACTCATAAGCATCCCCCAGCATATCGCCTGCATGACCAGCCACATCTAGCACAGCCAGCTCCTTCATGACTGCTGCCACCGTTTGGTTTTGCTTTTGCGGAGTCGCCCCTAGCTTTTTAGAATAGAGGTCAATATCTTCAAAGAGGTTTTCATAGAGTTCGTCACTCTGCTCGATATCACGAAAACCCTGAGCCAAATCTTCCAACTGGAAAGTCCCCTCATTGACACGTGCTACTAGAGCCGTAAAGGTCAACTCAGGCTTGATACTATAGTTGAGCTCGTCCTTCATAACTGCAAGAAGATCCTCATGGGTATCCGCATCCTCATAGTAGTTACGATAGACCTCAAGGGCAGCCTCTAGACTCTCACTCCCCTCCTCCATAGTCTCCGCCACGAAAAAGAGCATCTTATCTGACAGGTACTTATAAAAGACCATACCCAAGAGATAGGACTTGTAGTCGTTAGCATCCATCTTAGAGCGGAGAACATCCGCTGAGTTCCACAGGGCTTGGTAAAGCGACTGGGAAGTTTGTGTTGTTTCCATAATGTTTCTTTCTATCCTTAATCGTTTCAACAATACATAAAAAAATAGTTTAATTAGTTTTTATCCAATACAATTGCTTTTAAACTCTAAATAATCATATTTTGTAAATATATAATTCAATTGTGGTATATAATTATTCACTTTTACTATAGCGTTTAGCTCCATTTCTGTTAACGTATCTAATCTATAAGTTACAAATTCTCTTGTGTCTTCTATTATATTGTAACAGATATCGTAATAATCTCTTGAATAACTTTTCGAAAAAAATGGTTGAAAAAGACGTATTTACACAACGATTATACAAAGCTATCATCTCATTCAATGGTCCATCACAATATTTCAGAAAAAGGTCGTATCATTCCACCTTTTTTTAATCCCCATACCCTTATAGTATGTTTCTAATTTTTTTAATGAATGGCAAATACTTCAAATAGTAATAATCTATTTCAAACTTTTTGATTCTTAAGTTCTTCTTTTTAAAATAGTTTTAAATTCTTTTTCAAGAGATTTTTTTAAAATTTACTCTATCCCAAAATACAAATGCCAGAATTCCTAATATTACAGTCGCAACAAAACCTAGAGCAGCATAATAAGTATTAGTTAGTGAATTTACTGTGTTTAATAATTCTTCATTACCCAAAATTAATCTCCTATATAAACATATCCTGCAAGAGTTTCTTTTTCAAAATCTCAAGCTGAGAAATTTTTTTCTTGGTAAGAGTTGATGAGGTTATCAAGGTTTGAAAAAGTAGGCACCAATGGCTTGTTGTTCTTCATAATTTGGTAAATACAACTCATATTCCCCATATTCCTTACCATTAACTCCTGGTTGCCCCGATCTTTGAGAAGTTACTTTTACATACTGTGTGAATCTATCAGTCAATGTATTTTGAAAAATAAATTTTGAATCAAATTTGTCTTTTTATTCGAGCACGAATCAAGAAACCGGCGAAATAAACTTTGCCATCTTTCTTAACATAAAGATAAGTTTTCCCAACACTTGCGCCAGTACGAGCAAATAATATATCTTTCTCGCACAACAGATAGTTGTCGCATTCACTTACGTCAATGTCTGGAGATGTTAAACTATCTTCTTTAAATTTTCGAGAAACATCATCAATATCAGTTATACGAATATATTTATTTTCTCCATCAAATTCCTTAGCTGAAGCATTTAATCCGTATTCAATACTCTCAGTTACATCTTTCAGCTTTACTTTTTCCCACTCACCGTCAAATCCATCCAAACGAATCTCAGGAACGGTTTGTCCAGCTTTGGGAAACATCTTGGAGAGCATGGTAGCCTTGAGAGATTGGTAGTTGGAGAGATTGTCCTTGTGGCTTGCAAGAAGGTCGTCAAGGGTGCGGAAAAGAGAGCCAATAGCGGATTGTTCATCAATCTCTGGAAGACTTACTTTCTTCGAAAGTAAGTCTTCTTTGGTAATTCCTTTAATTGAAGTTCCTTGTAGTTGTGTACTCTCTTTCTGGAGCATTCTATAGATACTATAGACTATAAATTGAGTATCTCCATTAAAATCTGATAGTGACAAAAAATCTTGGCTTGTTGCATAATCTTGATCTATGATAGCTAATTTACCAACACCAACTCTGGTAACAATAGCAATAGAATTTTTTAGAGATTAATTTCGCTGATGAATTTAGTAAGCCGTCCTCTGAAATAAATTTTTGCGGTATAACACCAAATAGTATATCTTTTTGAATATCAGATGACTGAATCCACGGTATGGTACCACCCCAAAAAGTTGGCTCTTTTTGTACTAGGAGTTCCTCCACTTTGAAAAACGTTAGCTAGATTATAAAATGAAAAATTTTTCCAATTGTTTTTTTAAAATTAGAAAGCATAATTTTAGGTTTTCTTATTCATATAATTCTCACTTTTTATTCACGAATAATTGAAGTAGTTAAAAAGCGATTTAATAACTAAATCACTTTTTTTATTTCATCGTTTAATATTTCATATGCTCGCTTTATATTAGGTTCACTATCCGGAAATAGTTCGATTCCTCCTTGTGTAAGTAATTCATCCATATCAAAAATTCAATTTTTTTCATAACCATTAAAATTACCTTCAAATTCCTCATTTTGGAATAATTTTTCCCTACAAAAAGTAATCCATTTATAACTTTTTCCTTGTGTTTTTTTCGTATTCATAAAGTGCTACTGGTATAGGTTTATTTGTCTTGACATTAAGTATAATTTCTATTTCTGCGTTTTGAAAAATTATAATAGTCTTTTTAAAGCATCTTCAACTCTTTGATTCACTTTTAAATTCGTACACCCAAAAATCCCATTTATTTGGAGAAGATTTTTGTAAACCACGCTTCATTAAAAGAACTTTACTGTCATAAAAAGAAAATTGCTGCTAAGTGTATATCAACTGGAGATTCTATCTTCAATTGTGTTTCAATTTTAATTTCTGTATTTTTCTATTATTTGATAATAATCTTTAATCTCATCAATTTTTTTCCAATACTAGAAAAACACATACTTTAAATATTCAAATACATTTTTCATCCAAATTTTTCCTCTTTATATTCTTTTTCATCATACTCAAAAACTTTTTCCATCCCAAGACGGTCTATAGAGTATAATTGGATACTCTCTTTTATGCCATATTCCCTTTAACTTAGTTTGTGTTAACAACCTGTAATTACCCTCATTAAGCACAGCAGAATGTTTATCCAAAAATTCTACCAATTTCAATGTGTAATTGAACAAATTCAGCACTTACAATGAGTTGATTTTTTTATTGAATATTTACTTATTCTAAAACCTAAATCAATTTCGGGTCCTAAAAAAATCAATAAAAAAACTTGAGGTAAATCTGAATATGAAAGTTTAGGTCTTTTTTTATCACAATATTATCGTTGACAAAAGAACTATTATTTAAATCTTGCAGATTAGGTTCATTAACTTTTTGAAATCCATAGTGTACCTTTTTAATGCTAAAAAAACATTTTTTTGTATTTGGATATTCTTTGTGTAGTTCATTCTGGACTGCATTCATTGAATTAAATACATTGTTTGGAATTAAATGAAAATCTTTTAAATCCTTATTTTTCTAACTTTTTTTATAAAAAGAACTTCATCCCCTACATACTTCCAAAACTCAAATCCTTGCTTCTCTAAGTCCCTTACACTACTGTCATAAAACTGATTGAAAAGTTTTGCCCATTGCGGATTAATGGATTTCAAATAAGTTGATTCAACGATATCAAATGAACAAAAAAGGTATACGAAAGACTTTGTCTCTTTAGTATCAATTGAATCATTAATTAAATCTTGAGTTTTTATTTCCATGGAAAACGCCCTAAAAATCTGCCTCGAGTTAATACTGCCGACTCCGATACCCCCAAAGTAATTACTAACTTCCGTAATATTACAAATATTATCAGAATTTGTGTATTCATCTACCATTGTATTAAAAGATATCTTTCGGCATTAACAAATCTGCTGCAAACTCATTCGCAGCATACTCAAGTTCGTTAGCCCCTCTACGATATAAAGTTTCGTACTTGTCAACATGTCCTAGAAAAAGATGTCCCAATTCATGAGCTAGAGTAAATCTATCACGCGGATTCTGCCCATCATTTTTTTAATTGGACTACATAATTTCCATTTTCATCTTTAGAGATTCGACCGTCTACATCTAAATCGTTACAATTATATTTAATTGTTAAATCAGATAAAATATTATCAAATTTATTAAAATCAATTGGTACTTCTAATTCTAATCTCTGTTGTAATTTACTTACAATTTCCTCTATTTTTATCACGTTCCATATTTTTCCCTCTAGTAAGACACTAATTATAATAACAATTATTGATAAAATAAATATGACAATCGATTTAGTCATCATATTAGATTTTCGTTTCGCAACAATTGCTAAATCTCTTATTTGATTTTCATAACATTTCGAAATATCGATCTTATTAGTCGGTTTAAAGTTTTTATCTGCCCAGTTCATAAAATAAAATGGGTTTGTATTAGATTTATTAATTCTTGGAATTAAAGTATAGATAAGGAATCCTAACGAAAACTACAGTTCCAAAAAAATACCTAAATAATATAAACAATTCTTTTCTACTACTAACAAATTCTTTTTAAAACAAAAATAAAATAATCCTGTTTCAAAAAGTCAATAATACAGTGATTTTTTTGTCTCAATAAATTTCAACCAATCACAAACATCTTTATACAAAAAAATTCAAATTGTTCTTTTTTTCAAATCTTTTAACCCCTATTATATCATTTTTTAAATTAAAATTGTTAAATTTGAAAACATTAAATCCAGACTACCTCACAACCCTCAACGGCTCAATGACTTCCTCTACTAGCTGGGTATATGCTTCCTTGATTTGTTTTTTATAGAGGAGAGGATTGAGGGCATCCGCCACCTCTAGTTTATAGTCCTGATAGCGCTGGCTCTTGGTCAGCTGACTTTCTCCTAGTTGTTTTTTTAGCACCCTTACGGTAGTGTTCGACATAGTAACGAAGCTCATCCTCACCGACATACCAGCGCTTGCTAAAGACTTGGATATGTTGTTGGATGACAGCCTCTATCATCTGATCCAAAATATTTGCGATAGACTGACCACGATAACTTTCTGGATGTTCTTGTACCTCTCTCCAAAGTTCAGTGATAATCTGGGCAAGATTGGGATTGGTCTTCTCAAGACTCTGAATATAGTTATCCACCGCTTCCTTATCTTGAACGCTTAGGTTCTTTTCTTGACTCTGACCTTGCTCGATCAGGCTTTGGATCAAGGTCAAGATATAGGCATAGTTAATTTCGTCCACTTGGATAGACTCCAGTTCATAGTGGATATCAAGTGGCTCTCCATCGTCATCATCCTCTACTCGGCTTTTTAATTCTGCAAGGACATTTCGATAAAGTCCCAGATACCTTTCCAACTTCTCTCCATCAAGTCCCGTCTGACTGTAAAGTTCTTCCTCATCATACTCTTTGTACACTCGGATAGAGGCTAAGTATTTATCAAAGGCTTGATAGGTTTTAGCTAGTTTCCTCAACTCAGGCGTAGAGACTTGCTCGATTTGAAATCCTTCTATATAGTCATCAGTGGCAAGGTTTTTAAAATCACTGCAACTCCTCAAAAAGTTTCTCTTCTCCTCTTCCCAGCTTGGAGCTAGAACCTCGTTTTCTCCACCATTTGAGTAGAGCTTGAGGGCATTATCCACTGCTTCCTTAAAGGCTAGGGGCTTTTGGAAGGTGATGATATGTCCATAGGTCTTACTGGAGTCAAAGATCCGGTTGGTTCGGCTAAAAGCCTGAATCAAGTCCTGCGGTTGCATGGGTTTGCGGTCGATAAAAAGAGTTGACAGACAAGGGGCATCAAATCCTGTTAGGAGACGATTGACCACAATAACCAAGTCCAACTGCTCCTTGCGATAGAGGTATTTATCCTGTTTTCGAGCTAGACGGTTATTGACATCCGTATTAAAGCCACGAAGATCCGCCATGGTAAAGTGGGTATCAAACTCTTGGTTATAGTCCTCTAAGACTTTCTTCATGTGGTCTTGGTTGGCTCTAGAGTCTTCTTCATTTTCAGTGACCGAGTAGGTGATAGTCGCTTTTGGAAAGTCAGGAAGAACCTGCTTAACCCTTTCCGATACCTTGACCCTCATCTCCCCAGCCTTGACCCGTTTAAGCAAGTCATAGTAGGCTTGGGCTTGTGGGATAGACTTAACGGTTAGGATGGCATTATAGGTCTTACCGACTCCTTTTTGGAAGCCTAGCTGTTGACGGGATTTATTGATAATAGCATCCAAGACTTCCAGCATATGCTCCTCATCCTCGTAAACAGTATCTGGTAGGTCATTTTCGGATTTATCCGTGATGAGGGTATTACGATAATCCACCTTAAAGCCTAAAACTGCTCCATCATGGATGGCTTCCTTGACTGTATACTCATGGAGACGGTCACCGTACTGTTGCTGGGTGGTTTGGGCTAGATCACCGACCTGCTGGCGTTTATTTTCCTTAAAGATAGGTGTGCCTGTAAAACCATACCAGAGCGACTGTGGGAAAAAGCCCTTAATGTCTTTTTGTGTTTGTGGCGTAACAGCACGGTGGCATTCATCCACGACAAAGGCCACTCGGAGACCCTTAATTTTGTCCGCATCTCGTTGGTAAAGACCTTGCTCAAACTTACGCATCATGGTGGTGATTTTCTGGATGGTCGTTACCACCACACGCTTATCATTGCTTCCTAGTCGCTTGACCAAATCATGAGTATTATCCGTCTCATCAATATCAATGACATCATTGGTCGCATAGGAGAGAAAGGATGAAGTGGTCTGTTGGTCCAAGTCCCTGCGGTCAACGACAAAAATTGTCTTTTGAATGGACGGGATTTGGAGGAGATTCCGTGCTACCTTATAGGAGGTCAGAGTCTTCCCTGAACCTGTCGTGTGCCAGACATAGCCAGACTCCTGACGACGAGAGGCTTCTTGCACTGCTTCGATTGCATGAATCTGGTAGGGACGCAGGAGGATGAGAGCCTTCTTGCTATCATCAAGGACAGAATACTGCATAACCATCTGGTGGGCACGAGGTATGGAAAGTACTTCGTGGGCAAAGCTGGTCAAGCTCGTTATAGGGTGGTTGTCTTTATCCACCCACTTGGTTAGAAATTGCTTGTTGAGTTTATTTCTCTAGCTGCAGCGATATAGCGTGTGTCTACTTTATTGGTCACAACAAACATCTGTAAGCTAGAGTAAATACCACGGAACTTGCCTTCCCTATCATACTTCTTGATTTGATGAAAGGCATCTAAAAAAGCAACTCTGGGACTTTTAAGCTCGATCTGAATCATTGGAAGGCCATTGATCAAGAGGGTCACATCTAGCCTGCGGTCTTGATCCTGAGGATTTATCTTATCTCTCTCGACTTGGTTGACAACCTCATAACTAGACTTACCAGCTGCGATATTGTCTCGCCAAATGACAGATAAACGGATAGTCCCCAAACTAGCATCTTCTCTCTGAACCTCAACCTTGGCAATGCCATTTTCGCCGACCAACCACTTGGCCGCATCATAGTAGCTAACAAAGTTCAGTTGATTCTTTATCTGGCGTTTTTCCTGTTCTGTCAGGGGATAATCTGCCAATAGAGCCACATTGTTCTGGGCTAGCTTTTCAAAGAAGTTTTCCCATAATTGCTCTTCTGTTTTAAGGTCATCTCTGTAAGTCCATTGACTTTCCCCAGTTACCAGTTGGTTGATCAGTTGTTTTTCTATCTCCAATTCTGGTTTTACCTGTATCATACTCTCTCCTTTGCTACTTGTCTGCTCCCTTTATTATAGCATGTTTAGCCTCAAAATCCATCACTCTTCCCATAGCAAAAACACTCATTCCCCCTTTCTCCTCCAAAATATGGTATAGTAGAGTTATACTATCTATGAGGAGTTTACATGTCACAGGATAAACAAATGAAAGCTGTTTCTCCCCCTTCTACAGCAAATTATCAATATCTCATCGATTGTCGGTGGGGTTGGGAGTTTGATTTTCTGTATTTGGGCTTATCAGGCCGGGATTTTACAGTCTAAGGAAACCCTCTCTGCCTTTATCCAGCAGGCAGGTATCTGGGGGCCACCTCTCTTTATCTTTTTACAGATTTTACAGACGGTCGTCCCTATCATTCCTGGGGCCTTGACCTCGGTGGCTGGGGTCTTTATCTACGGCCATATCATCGGGACTATCTACAACTATATCGGGATTGTAATTGGCTGTGCCATTATCTTTTATCTGGTGCGCCTCTATGGAGCTGCCTTTGTCCAGTCTGTCGTCAGCAAGCGCATCTATGACAAGTATATCGGTTGGTTGGATAAGGGCAATCGTTTTGACCGTTTCTTTATCTTTATGATGATTTGGCCCATTAGTCCAGCTGACTTTCTCTGTATGCTAGCTGCCCTGACCAAGATGAGTTTCAAGCGCTATATGACCATCATCATTCTGACCAAGCCCTTTACCCTCGTAGTTTATACCTACGGTCTGACCTATATTATTGACTTTTTCTGGCAAATGCTTTGACACGTAAAAAATCCGTTTGGTTTCCCAAGCGGATTTTGTGCTTTATTTTGAAACTTCTTTTGCAAGGACAAAGTTCCCAAGTGTGGCAGAACCATTCCCTGCGACTGCTGGAGTCACGATGTAGTCACGCACATCTGGTACTGGTAGGTAGCCGTTGAGAAGAGATGTAAATTTCTCACGGACACGATCCAGCATGTGTTGTTGAGCCATGACCCCACCACCAAAGACGATCACATCTGGACGGAAAGTTACAGTCGCATTAACTGCAGCTTGAGCGATGTAGTAGGCTTGGACATCCCAGACAGGGTTGTTGAGTTCAATATTTTCCCCACGAATACCTGTACGAGCTTCCAAACTTGGACCAGCTGCATAGCCTTCCAGACATCCCTTATGGAAAGGACAAACACCCTTAAACTCTTTTTCAATATCCATTGGGTGTCTAGCAACATAATAATGACCCATCTCAGGGTGACCCGCACCACCGATAAACTCGCCACGTTGGATGACACCTGCACCGATACCTGTACCAATTGTATAGTAAACCAAGTTTTCGATACGGCCACCAGCATTATTACGGGCAACCACTTCACCATAAGCAGAGCTGTTTACGTCTGTAGTGAAGTACATTGGCACGTTTAGGGCGCGACGAAGGGCACCAAGCAAGTCCACATTTGCCCAGTTTGGTTTTGGAGTCGTTGTGATAAAGCCATAATTTTTTGAGTTTTTATCAATATCAATCGGCCCAAATGAACCAACTGCAAGACCAGCAAGGTTGTCGAATTTTTGAGAAGAACTCAATGGTTTTATCGATTGTTTCGATTGGAGTTGTTGTTGGAAATTGTGTTTTTTCTACAACGTTAAAGTTTTCATCACCGACAGCACAGACAAACTTTGTACCGCCCGCTTCCAAGCTTCCATATAATTTTGTCATGATAAACCTCTTGTTTTTATTTTCTTTATTATAGCATATTTCGAAAGTCTAAATTTCTCTATTTTTTAGATTTTTCCTCTGTAAATCTTACCATTCAAGCAAAAACGAACAAACATGTCATTTGTTCGTTTTCACATTAGAGAGGATTGATTAGATTTTCACTTCGATCACAGCATCCCCCTTCGCAACTGAACCTGTTGCGACTGGAGCTACTGAAGCGTAGTCAGCTGTATTTGTAACGATAACCATTGTTGTATCATCAAGACCAGCTGCAGCAATTTTGTTTGAGTCAAAGGTTCCAAGAACATCGCCAGCTTTAACCTTATCACCTTGAGCAACTTTTGCTTCAAAACCTTCACCATTCATAGATACAGTGTCAATACCAACGTGGATCAAGACTTCAGCACCATCAGTTGTTTTCAAACCAAAAGCGTGTCCTGTTGGAAAGGCGATTGAAACTTCCGCATCAGCTGGTGCATATACCACACCTTGACTTGGTTTCACAGCGATACCTTGGCCCATAGCTCCACTTGAGAAGACTGGGTCATTCACATTTGAAAGAGCAACAACATCACCAATGATTGGAGTTTGGATTGTTTCGTCTTGAAGAGTTGCTGGTACTTCTTCATTTACCACTGTAGTTTCTTCAGAAACTGTTTCTTCAACAACTTCTGTTTCTTCTTTGTAACCAAAAGCATATGTCAAACCGAAACCAAGGGCAGTTGTAACTAAGACCATAAAGACATACTTGAGGAGTTGACCATTAATGTAGAGAAGTGTTCCAGGAATGATAGTAATGCCAAAACTAGTACCTGCCAAACCTAGGATGTTCGCTAACCAACCACCAGCAGCACCAGCGATAAGTCCCATGATAAACGGTTTACCGTAACGAAGGTTAATACCAAAAATTGCTGGCTCAGTAATACCTAATCCTGCAGAAAGAGCTGCTGGGAAAGCAAGTGCTTTAATTTTGGGATTCTTTGTTTTTACACCAACAGCAAGAGTTGCTCCAAGTTGAGCAGTCATAGCTGCTGTAATAATAGCATTAAGAGGATCTGAACCTGTAGAAGTAACAAGGTTAGCCTCCAAGAGATTGAAGATATGGTGAACACCTGTAACAACGATGACCTGATGAACACCACCAAGGATTAATCCACCTAGACCCACTGGAAGACTGAGCAACCAAACAGTAGCGACTTTGACATAGCTTTCAACTTCGTGGAATACAGGTCCAATGACAAACAAGGCCAAAATAGACATTACTAAGAAAGTCAAGAATGGTACAAGGAGTAAATCTAATACATCTGGAATACGCTTACGGAGCCACTTTTCTAGTTTAGCACCAGTCAAACCAACGAAGAAGGCTGGTAAAACTGAGTTTTGATAGCCGACAACTTTGATAAAACCAAAGAAGAGGATTGGTTGAGCATCACCAGAGGCCACAGCCCAGGCATTTGGTAAGGATGAGTTTACCATCATCAATCCTAGAACCAAACCAAGCAATGGATTTCCACCGAAGACTCGAAAGGCTGACCAACAGATTAAGGCTGGGAAGAAGGCAAAAGCTGTATCTGTCAAAACAACTGAATAAGTATAGAAGTTTGTTGCTTTAAAAGCTTCTGCAGTAGTTCCAAACAAAGCTAAGACTTGATCCTGAACGATAGCCCCACGAATCCCCATAAAGAGACCAGTAGCAACAATTGCTGGCAAAAGAGGTACAAAGACGTCACCGAAAGTACGGATGGCACGTTGGAACCAATTTCCTTGTTTACCTGCTTCTTCTTTCATCTCATCCTTAGATGCTGTTGGCAAACCAAGAGCTACGACTTCATCGTACATCTTGTTTACTGTACCCGTACCAAAGATGATTTGGTATTGACCTGAGTTAAAGAAAGCACCTTGAACTTTTTCCAAGCTCTCGATAGCATCTTTATTGATCTTTGCTTCATCTTTAACCATAACGCGAAGACGAGTCGCACAGTGGGCTACACTGTTAACGTTCTCGCGTCCGCTCAAGGCTTCGATGACTTTTTTGCAATTTCCTGATTGTTCATTTGCAAAAATCTCCTTATATAAAATTTTGTTCTTGTTTGAAAGCGATTTTATCCGCCCCTACGACTTTTTATTTTATCATGTTTTAGAAATATGTCAAGCGTTTTGCAGAAAAAAATGTTATTTCTACATAGTATCCTTGTCTTGGTTTGATTGATTTTGACTATTTTAACAGATATTCCTTTAAAAATAAGTTTAAAATCTTTGTTATCAGGAATCTATTTCATTATCTTTCATATTTTTTTGTGAAAATTTGATTGATTCCCTGTATTTATTTTTTATGACAATCGTTTGACAGTTTTTTCTCTTTTTTAACATAAAAGGCTTGCTTTTTTTCCCGAAAACGGTTACTATTAAAAGTGATAAGATTTTTGGAGGAATGAATGAATGGAATGGACAACTGAGCGTCGTTACAGACTTTATCAAGATTGGACGCAAGAAGAAATTCAACATATAAAGGAAAATATGGCACAATCTCCATGGCATACTCATTATCATGTCGAGCCAAAAACAGGACTTCTCAACGACCCAAATGGCTTTTCTTACTTTGATGGGAAGTGGATCCTCTTTTACCAGAATTTTCCTTTTGGTGCAGCCCACGGTTTAAAATCTTGGGTGCAATTGGAAAGCGAGGACTTGGTTCACTTTACAGAAACTGGAGTCAAAGTTTTGCCTGATACTCCATTAGATAGCCACGGTGCCTACTCTGGTTCTGCCATGCAATTTGGCGATAACTTGTTCTTATTTTATACAGGAAATGTCCGCGACGAAAACTGGATCCGTCACCCTTACCAGATTGGTGCTTTGATGGACAAGGATGACAAGATTACAAAGATTGATAAGATCTTGATCGACCAGCCAGCAGACTCTACTGACCACTTCCGTGATCCGCAAATTTTTAACTTCAAGGGTCAATACTATGCTATCGTTGGTGGACAGGACTTGGAGAAAAAAGGCTTCGTCCGTCTCTACAAGGCTGTCGAAAATGACTACACAAACTGGCAAGCAGTTGGCAACCTTGACTTTGCTAACGACCGTACTGCCTACATGATGGAATGTCCAAATCTGGTCTTTGTAGGGGAACAACCTGTCCTTCTCTACTGCCCACAAGGATTGGATAAGAAAGTTCTAAACTACGATAATATCTATCCAAATATGTATAAGATTGGGGCTTCCTTCGACCCTGAAAATGCTAAAATGGTTGATGTATCTCAACTCCAAAACATGGACTATGGTTTCGAAGCCTATGCAACTCAAGCCTTCAACGCTCCTGATGGACGTGCTCTAGCTGTTAGCTGGCTTGGCTTGCCTGATGTTTCTTACCCATCTGACCGTTTTGACCATCAAGGAACCTTCTCTTTGGTCAAAGAATTGACTATCAAAGACAGCAAACTCTACCAATACCCAGTCGCAGCTATCAAGGACCTTCGTGCTACTGAAGAAGCCTTCTCAAACCGTGTCCAAACCAAGAACACTTACGAACTTGAACTCAACTTGGAAGCCAATAGCCAGAGCGAGATTGTCTTACTTGCTGATAAAGAAGGCAAGGGACTTTCCATCAACTTTGACCTTGTAAATGGTCAAGTGACAGTAGATCGTAGCCAAGCTGGAGAACAGTATGCCCAAGAATTTGGAACTACTCGTTCTTGCCCTATCGAGAATCAGGCTACTACTGCTACAATCTTCATCGATAACTCTGTCTTTGAAATTTTCATCAATAAAGGAGAAAAAGTATTTTCTGGTCGTGTCTTCCCACATGCGGACCAAAATGGGATCCTCATCAAATCTGGAAACCCAACTGGAACTTACTATGAATTAGATTATGGTCGCAAAACTAACTGATGTCGCCAAACTTGCAGGCGTCAGCCCTACTACCGTTTCTCGGGTTATCAATAAAAAAGGCTATCTATCTGAAAAAACCATTCAAAAGGTTAATGAAGCCATGCGAGAATTGGGCTATAAACCCAACAACCTAGCTCGTAGTCTGCAAGGAAAATCAGCTAAGTTAATCGGCTTGATTTTCCCTAATATTTCCAATGTTTTCTATGCAGAATTGATTGATAAGCTGGAACACCAACTTTTTAAGAATGGTTACAAGACCATCATCTGCAACAGTGAGCATGATTCTGAGAAGGAACGCGAATACATCGAAATGTTGGAAGCCAATCAGGTGGACGGCATCATTTCTGGTAGTCACAACTTGGGAATCGAAGACTACAATCGTGTGACGGCGCCGATTATTTCCTTTGACCGAAACTTGTCTCCAGACATTCCAGTCGTTTCTTCTGACAACTACGCTGGTGGAGTTCTTGCTGCCCAGACCTTGGTTAAGACAGGTGCCCAGTCTATCATTATGATTACAGGGAATGACAATTCCAATTCGCCAACTGGGCTACGCCACGCTGGCTTTGCATCCGTACTCCCAAAAGCTCCTATTATCAATGTTTCCAGTGACTTTTCTCCTGTCAGAAAAGAAATGGAAATCAAGAATATCTTGACCCATCAAAAACCAGATGCCATCTTTGCTTCGGATGATTTGACTGCTATTCTAGTCATTAAAATTGCTCAGGAACTGGGAATTTCTGTACCAGAAGAGCTCAAGGTCATCGGTTACGATGGTACCTACTTTATCGAGAATTACTACCCTCAACTAGCTACTATTAAGCAACCCTTGGAAGAAATTGCCTGCCTCACTGTTGATCTTCTCTTACAAAAGATCGAAGGCAAGGAAGTCGCAACAACAGGTTACTTCTTACCAGTTACTCTATTACCTGGAAAAAGTATTTAATACTCAATGAAAATCAAAGAGCAAACTAGGAAGCTAGCCGCAAGCTGTACTTGAGTACGGCAAGGCGAAGTTGACGTGGTTTGAATTTGATTTTCGAAGAGTATAAGCACAAGAAAAACTCAGACCGATTCGTCTGAGTTTTTTTATGATCTTAAGTTTTCTAAATAACGCTGGGCAGTCTCTAAGTTAAAGGTTTTTATCTGCGAT
>BNJU01001678.1_pt1 | contig 107915 bp, 151 predicted proteins | sample 8539281 | NCBI WGS metagenome assembly BNJU01 (sample SAMD00202456, study PRJDB9452) | human saliva metagenome | isolation source: human saliva | place: Japan
TGACTGGGTATGCAATAATATTTATTATGATTGGGATAGCTATTCAGTAAAATTATACTGGAATGGATACTTCAGCACTTCAGGACATTGCATTCAAAAAGAGATGTTTATGACGGATATGCAAACCTGACATGGCACTATTAAGGGCAGTCAGGTTCTGGAAAAAAATTCTGGATTTTCCCAGGTGTATCAAATGATTATTATTTTAGAAACTATGATCCAGAATAAGGATACCAATCATGCCTGGAATGAGTTTGGGCAAATGGAAGATGGGTAATACGCAGTACAACCCTGGGATGAGTGATAATGCATGGAGAAACGCAGAGGTGTTGAAAAAATACCAGTTAAGAGGATATCACACTATTTTGATATAAATGTGGGATTACTCTCAGCAGACCATGTAATAAAGGATTATAATAATGAGACGGTCTTCCCAACCATAAAAGCGGTAATGACACAATACAGTAGTGTGATGTCTTTGATTAATATTATAAAGGAATATTATATGATAAAATAATTGATGATATCGTTGTACCTGATATGAAAAAGTATCCAAAGTATATTTCATGGACTCCATGCCATATTATGAGTATTTCGGATTATACATCATTATCATTTGTTTATGCAATAGTATATACTAATTTTGCCCGATTTAAATACTGATGAACTTTTAGAAAGTTGATATATCAGGCAAGTGTATGCTCTATATCCTAGACTAATATTACAATTATACTACATATAGAGTAAGAATATTGAATGAAGAGATATACAGGTATTTCCTTGATACCATGAAAACACAGCATATATATATAAATACCGATAATATCATATTTGATGCCAGAGATATTATATTTCCTTTAATCCACATGCAGATAGTTACGATAATTTGAATATCTTAATATATTTAGTTATAATCTTAAACTATATAAAAATGTGTATATAGCGATTTACACGGGAAATGAGAAAAGGATTTTTGATTGTAAACAAAGAAAGAAATAGATGCATTAAGATTACATAAAATAGAGTTAATCATGACACAAAAACTCTGGCTAATAACTAGAACATGAAAAAGCTCTATTGACAAATATACTACATTGCTGTAGAATACGCATAGTAACATGTGTAACTCAACTGGATAGAGCGCACTGGCTACTGCGGATCAAAGGTGTCAAGGAGTTCGAATCTCTCACGCGGTGGCTAGAGCACCTCGTAACCTTGCACAGTTTTGTTTATAAAGAGTAAAGTAAAAAGGAAAATATAGGAATAGTAAAAAGCAACCAGACTTATATTTGATTATATAACCAGAGATGAAGAAGATAATGTATGAGAGTAAGTGAAAGAGCTATCAATAGTAAATATTATTGATATAACTCTAAAGGTGATTTTGTGCAACATGGCAGTGAGGTCCATAACGCTCCCGTGAAATCCACATTTGCAAAACCATTTAAACAGGTATGTTATTGCCTATGCAGAGGTACTGCTATGTTATCTCTGAGTTTGGATACGCCAAATGATGAAACACTTCTTGATTTGAGGAAAAGATGGTAGGAATGGTATTCCAAAACCGGACAATCAGATCTATAGGAAATGTGAAATGAGGAGGATGTAGCATTCGGGCGGAAAATATCAGTATTCCTACGGATGATATGTGGAAGAGGTAGAGTGCCGCGCTCTGAGGCGGTAGGTATGACTGCTTACAGATATAAAATCTCGAAATGAAACTTTCAGGCGGGCAAAAGCAGAAAGGTGGCTATATGCCGAGTGTGGCAATGGAGAGCCAAATGTACAGTGCCAACTGATGAGCCTACTGCGATGCTTGACATCCTAACGCAGAAAAGAAGTTATAAAGACGGTGTCTTGACTAAATAAAAGGAAAATATGCGGTAATACTGATCACTCATTATATGGAAGAGAGGTTATAGAAGCCGACAGAGTTATAGTTATGGATGAGGGCAAGATAATGTGATGGGCTGCACGCCGAAGAGAGTCTTTTCTCACGTGGATGAACTTAAAAGCTCAGGCTGGATGCTGCGGTACTACCGAGCTGGCATTGAAACTGAAGAGGCAGGACTTAGATTGCGGACGCGCCACTCATTGGGCCAGGCTGGTAAGAATGACCTTTACCGATACTAAAATAAATCACATTTAAGGAGTAATAATGCAAAAGATGTGCACGATGTCAAATAGAAAGCAAAAGAAATTAAAACTTTATATATGGAGAAGGAACTGCTTTTGAAGCAGTATGCCGCAAAGGATGTATTTACATTCAAAGATAAAGGGTAGAGATTTCGTAGGTATGTATCGGACCATACGGGTTCAGGCCGTCTACTTTGGTACAGCACCTGAACAGACTGATCAAAGGCTACCTCAGAGCGAGCTTTACTTTAACGGTGAAATATATGCTCACGGCAAATTATGACTATGAGACTTCTTGGAGACAGAAGGTGGGTCTGGTTTTCCAGTATCTAGACATCAGCTCTTTGGGTGGATGTGCTCTCAGATGTGGAATTCCGGACCAAGGAAATCAAAAGCTTTCTGGAAGATGAGGTGGAAGCAAGGGCAAAGGAAAGCCTTGCTCTGGTTAGGTCTTGATAAGTTATTCATAAAAAGTCACCTGCTGAGCTCGGAGGACAAAAAGAAGAGTTACATGTAGCTGGTTTGGCTATGAATCCGGGAAACTTTCTTATCTTGGATGAGCCTACTGCGGACTTGATCCAGAAGGAAGGGATGAGGCTCTGATGACGAAATCATTGAGCTTAGAGATCGAGGGGATGACCGTGTTTAGTGTGTCACACAGTATGGAGATGTAGCAAAATAATGTCGACGGGCCTGCTTGTTATGAGATACTCGGTGAAGCTTGTCTTGGAACCCAGTGGAACGCCGAAGGATGTTTTTCAAACAGTATAAATTCCTTGAAGCATGGGACTCAGCGCTCCCGGAATAACTTATAGGTGGAGACTGTAAAAGAAGGTGTAGACCTGGGGACGATGCTCTGCAAATAGAAGAAGCCAGGAGACACATATTAGAATATATTAATGAGAAAGGATAAAAATGGCTTGAGATATTACATTGGGACAGTACTTAATCGCTGCTTAATTCTTTTGTAGACTTGATCAAGGAACAAAGCTTTTCGGAACGTAGTTTTATTATTTCTCTGATGTCTATGGCAAACTCATGGCGGATGTACGAGACTGGCAGCACTCTTTTGGTGGTTGCGATTTGACTACTCAAAGGCTCGGTAGGATTTATGGTAAAGGACTGAGAGCCGATGCATGCACCCGACTTGTCGGTGTCAGATTTTAATCATGTTTCGACTGACGGTGATAGTATTTAAACTTTGGATGATTAAAGATAACTAGAGAGGGTATCAGAATTTCGCAATGTTTCATGCGGACTGAGACTGATTTTCCTGTGAGTAGTTCTTCTGTAATGACACTTGACCCAACTCAGAAATGCGCGACAGACGGTCTTGAAAACATGCTGGGTTTTGACAGAGTTATAAGAATGCTACCTGTGCATGAGATATCAGCTGATGATGTCAATTGCACTTAGATTTATTCCCATATTGATAGAGAAACGGACAAAATAATGAAGGCTCAGATGTGCAGAGAGATTGCCGATTTCGAGGTCGAAATACCATACAAAAAGACAAAAGGCAATGGTTCCGCTTCTGGTTCCGCTTTTTATTTCTAGCAATGAGAAAGAGGCTACAGATCTTGCTGCATATGGCGATGGAAAGCGAGATGTTATCACGCGGTGAGGGCAGAGACAAAGCTCAAACCTCAAATATAAGAAGATTGATATAATTGCTTTACTTTATACTATTTGGTATATGCTTATATGTTACTTTGCGTAGTTTTGTTTTTAGGAAGTAGGGGTAATGAGAAGAATAAGACTTATATGGTATCCTGAGCGGTACAATTTACAAGTGTGCGGCTGGCAAAAGCAGTCGGAATAACTATAGAAGAAGTGTAAATAATGCCATTTCCTACTGACAAGGTGAGAGATAGAGGTTATAGGAGTGCCTCAAGAACAGACTCAAGGGATGCTGCCTATGGAAATGTGGCGGTATTTGATACCAATGCAAGAATGGCGGCGAGATAAGTTTGCGACTGCCATAAATCAAAGGTGCTCGGATGCAGTATCAGAATACAATATTCCGACATGAGGTGGAAAGCGAGTTGGCATCAAACGAGAAAAGAAGATGACTGTATAAAGACCTATACCTATAGGATTTTGAATCGAAGAGTTGATATACCTACAGAAAGACTTTATGCTCATGCTATTTTCAATCTGGATATTGACAAGATGGAGAGGCAAGCAGGTGCTTTATCAGGAACACATGATTTTGCAAGCTTTTGCTCACAGAAATCTCAGGCCTCATCACCTGTAGAGAGACTATCTTTTCTCTGGAGTATTACAGGATGAAAGATGTGATTCCCACCAGGGTGTTGTGAAGGTGAGGGGTGAGCGAGTTTCCCTCCTCCACAATGTAGATTCGTATCCTAGCTTGCACTCTTATAAAGGTTGGTATGCAGCGACATCCACCAAGTCATATCCACAGAGATAGTGAAAGCAAGAGCTAGAAAACTTTTGGGACAGGGCAGACAATGCCGCACAAGGGACTGACTTTAGTTGAGATTGAATATGTAAAGCAGCAGGATGCGAGATGAGTCGCATCCTTGCACTAGATATTAGATAATAAAGGACTGCTGCTCGGAATATAATGTCAAATATATAGATGTAAAAGCTATATTCAGTTTATTGGTATCCGGAGCAACGCCACTATTGAATGAGACTTCTATAATACTCAGAATCAGAACTTACAGCGAATTATAGAATCTCATATCATATATTAGTGTATTATCTAATTGGTAATAATAGGGTATTATTAGTTAAAATGTAGTACAAACAAATGCTATTGTGTATACGATAATTTTATGTTAAATATAATAACAACAGGTTGAGCCTCATTTACCTTTCGAAGGTAAAGATATTTCTATACTGATTTAGAACTACTTTTATTTATATAAAGGAGGCAATTATGTCATTAATTAACAAGGAAGTCGGAGAGTTTAGCGTACAGGGATTTCCTCAGGGAGATTTCGTTTGAAGTAGCTACAGAAGGATATCTTAGGAAGGTGAGTGTATTCTTCTTCTATCCTGCAGGTTTTCACATTTGTATGTCTACAGAGTTGGAGGATTTGCAGGAAGAACTTCAAGGGTTTGCTGAGTGACAGGATGTGATGTTGCTCAGTTTCAACAGATACCCATTTTCCACGCATAAGGCCTTGGCATGTCGTTTCAGAGCGTATCTCACAAAGGTCAGGTATCCAGTGCTTGCAGATCGCTACACATGTACTTTCAAAGAGATTTTGGACAGTATATATCGGGGAGGAACGGTTTGGCAGAAGGTTCTTTCATGGTCAATCCTGACGGAAAGATCGTTTCTTATGAAGTAAGTACAGGTGGCAGTTGGGAAAGAAAGCATGAGAGCTTTAAGAAAGCTTCGTTAGCACCAGTTCGTTCCATGAGCATGGCGATCTGAGTTTGCCCTACTAAGTGGCAGCGGGTGCTGAGACGGTACAAAGCCGAAAGTCTCTTGATCTTGTAGCCAGGTCAGTTATAATATTAGACATTATATGGGTCAAAAACATGTATGAGTCTGCAGTCATTGTGGGCGGAGGTGCTGCAGGTCTGACAGCGGCTATTTACTTAGCCAGAGCATATTATCATAATACTTGCCGCATAGAAAGAAAGAAATTTGGCGGTCAGTCGGTCTGACCGCTGAAGTTATATAAATTATCCGGGAATAGAGCGTATCTCGGGAGCAAAGTTTAGGCGAGCGATGAGAAAAGCGGGCAGAAACTTTGTGCCGAATTCTTGCTTGCTGCAGTTGACTCCATTGATATGGACGGCGATATCAAAGATACATGTACATCAAGGGAGATATTGGGTGTTTCAGGTAATGGCTTGCACAGCAAGGTGCATCGCCGAGAATGATAGGATTTCAGGGTGAGGCTGAATTCAAAAGGACGTGGAGTTGCATGTTAGCGCACGAGCATGTGATGGAGAATTCTTTAAAGGAAAGAGGTGTTGTTGAGTGGTGGATTTGCCGCAAGCGGAAGAGAGTGTATTTTGATAGTATGCAAAGCATGTAACCATTCTTATCAGAGAGCACTGACTTTTACCTGCGCAAGAACTACTGCATGACGTACCCTATGATAACGAGGAACATAACCACGTGCTACACATACTGAAGTGGTTAAAGTAGAGGGTGGAGACGTTCTTAGAGAATTGTTTATAGAACAATGAAACAGGTAAGAAGAGTATTTGAAAGATAAGGAAGGGTTTCGGTGTGTTCGTATTTGCAAGGATATGAGCCGGCAACCTCTGCAGTAAAGGACTTGGAATGCTTGATGAGGATATGTAATTACAGACGCCTCGAAAACTGCAATTGACGGATTGTATGCGGCAGGAGATGTTTGTATAAAGCCGCTCAGACAGAGTTGTAACAACTGCTCGGAGATGCAGGAGTGTGCGGCAACGGAACTTGAAAGTATATCTCTGTAATGCATAAAAAGACGGGTATCAAAGCCTGTAGTTCCTATAAGGCAATCAGGTGCAGGAAAGGAGAGTTTACCCTGAGGAAGAAGTCAAAGGAAAGAAGGATTATTCTCATCTGATGATACTAGCAACTTTGATTCATACTGTATTCGGTAAGATGGAAAATGATATTTTACTTAAATTAGGTATATGAAGGATGATGATGTATCAAAAGAACTGCTTTTCATATGTGACTGAGACTTGAGTAGACACTCACAGACAAGATTTCTGTTGAGGGTGCATGATGAAGCGAAAAGGCGCCCTGTTGTAGAAATGCAGAGAGGCGGAGGATGCTGGCGGTCTGGCATTCCACGGTGTTCGGGGAGGACATGAATTTGCTTCGTTTATTCTTGGTATATACACCATGTCGTGAGGTCCTGGACGGAGGATGAGTGATGATATAAGAGGAGAGGAATGCTTGCAATCTCAAAGGATAAAGTATCGTTTAAAATCTTTAAGTATCACTCAAGCTGTACAGTGTGTCCGGATCTTGTTGGCACCAGTACAAATTGCTTCGTTAAATGCGAATATTGATGCATAGGTTTTATGATATAAATCATTTCGGAGAATCTCGGGAAAAGTATCATGTAATGGAGTGTGCACCGTGTTTGGTAATGAATGAAGATCAGTTTTTCTTCAGTGAAAGGAGCATTATAGAAGAAGTCCTTGAGTATGCAAAATAATTACATATTAAAACCTATTATTGAATTCCGGTGGGCTGAACCGTGTTATAAAAGAGTGAAGTTTTGTAACTTGGTTCAGCCTTGCTTTATATGGAAAAGATGATGAAAATATTGAATGTCTGACAAACGTAAATTGTAATACTCTTTTATGGTCGGAGTCGTGCAAACATAAAATATCGTTTTTAAGTCTTTTGGGTCAAGAGTGAGGAGAAAGAGATGATGAAACTCAATCAAATAAGTATAGAAAATGCAGCGGCTTGGGAAGAAACTGGATACTCTCTGCAAAACATGACCCAGAGAACGGGTGAGAAGAATACACTTGCAAATCCGAGACTGGATACATTTCGTTGCCAGGAAACATTTTCAGAGCATTTCCAGGCAAAATGTTTTAAACAATCTTTTGAAATGAAAAGAAAAGCCAGATATAGGTCTTGTGTGTGCTGAAGGATTACGACTACGAAAGTAATAGATAAAGGCATTCAAGTCGTTTTGACGATCTGACAATATATATGAAAGCTCTGCTAGCGACGGAACGGTTGAGAGAAAAAGATATTGTGAGGCTCTGTTGCTAGGGAAGTCTTTGAGGGTGGATCCGAAATACGGACTACAGAAACGTTTAAAAGGACGTTTTCAGAGAGCTTCGCTTCAAATGGTAAGTTTACAACTACTGAAAAGGTTATGCGCTGTAGTGGACGGAAACGCAAACACTCCTGCAGGCATTGCTGACTTTTTAGATGAGATCCTGATAAAAGCCACACGGCCTACATGGGTGGAGTGTGTGCTATGTGCTCTATGTAGAGGATTTGAGCGGAGGTGCGCTTCGGTTTAGCCATGGTGAGCATGGATAACTGCTCACATAACGGTGATCGAAAGCTTAAAAGACTGCCGTGCAGCATTTGCAAAGAACTGGTGTGATAACAATGTCTGCATGACAGGCTTTTTAGCATGTGTGGAGAGATGCAGGTAGAGTTTCCTGATATATGATTGATTCAAGCCTTTTGGACACAGGACAATGAGTCCGTAATGATAATAGCTTGTTAAGAGACGGTATAGAGGATGTGGACTTTGTGAAGACAAGCAGGGCTACATTTCAGTGGCACCTTTTATAAGCAGTGACGGAAGCCAGATACTTGTGATAATGAGGACAGCTGGCTCAGAACGGCATTTGACGAAGCTTGAAGAAGATTGGAGATTAATGTTTACAGCACGTGAAGTTGTAGATATCATTGGTAGAGAAAATGAAAGGTATGTACCTGCCTTGCAAATACTCTTCGTACAACGCTTGCAATATACACGGTTTGTCTCTTGGGATATGATCAGCGATGAGGATGAAGACGGTGAGCTTACAGCTTATAAAGACTGTGTAGATATAAAGAGGGCTTTCCGGTGGTTACAGATCGAGGAATCATCAATCCTAAAAGACTTTCACTTAAGATGCTGTAGTGGAGGTAGGAACTTTCAAATCCGTTTATGCCTGATACACCTGCAGGTACTGCCTAGCAGTACATCACAAAAGCACTGCAATAAGATGTGAGACGGTAAAGAGCATATAGGAAAAGAGCGACAGTTTAAATGTTTCGGACCTTAAGCTTATACCTCTTGTATTTGCAGGATTGGGCAAAGATATCTAGTGAGTGAATCGACGACAATTTAAATAAAGTTTGAGCCAGTCCGGATCCTTTGCACTTGATAAAGGTGGTTCCGATGGTGGAAAGATATTAAGATTGGTGACAGCTGATGTACATTTCAAGAGCTGGAGAAAGCTCTGTTGGCTTGATGCTTCCATATTCGATAAGCTTATGAAGCAGGTCTTGAGTGAGCTTTCCGAAATTATGCTTTGTGGAACTTACTTAGCCAGGAAGAGCTGTAAAGGGACATTGAAGAAATATGTGGGATAAATTAGCATATATAAAAATAAGTTTTATATTTATTAAGGAGTAAATACAAATATTTGTTTGTTTCTCTACCCTGTCCAATAAATCAGTATTTATTCATTAGGGGTTACGTCTAATAGAAAAAGTACTGTATAAAAGGTATATAAAGAAAAATCATTGTTAGATAAAGACATATAAAGAGTAATAATAACATAATACTAATACCAATAAGTACAAAGATATATGTTCATCATGCCGAAAATATTTTACAACTGAATAAATATATTGATTTCTAAAAATATTAATATGCTATTATATTAGTATATTAATTTGTTCGTAAATAGGAGGAACTATGAAAAAATTGTTGCACTTTGTATGTGCTTCATTAGCTCTGTCTTAGCATAGGTGGAAGAACTAAGACTACAACCAAGCAATGAGCTGCATCAGGAGATGAACCTATTGAGATTGTTATCAGTCATATAATAGATGAAAACCATACATGGCATAAGGGTTCAGAAAGAAGTTTAAAGAGGTTGTGAGGAAAAGTCAGGTGGAAGACTTAGTAACTGTTGTCCAAACTCACGAAACGGTAGTAAGTTGATGCAATCGATTCTAACAGGTGGTGGATGTGACAAGCCCATTTACTGCAGGTCTAGCAAACTTATGCAGAGGGCTTGGTGTATCGAGATGCCATATGCTATAAAGGTGAAGACAGTTGTACAAGTACTGGATGGTGAAGTTGGAAAGAGATGGAGACGTATGTCAGATTCGGGTAGCATGAGGGTTTTAGGCTATTTCGTCAGAATTGAAACATCACATCAAATGCACCTGATAAAGCATACAATGATGATTTGAAAGGATTCATCGCCAGAACACCACAGTCTCCTATGACAGTTTGCTGCTGCATTTTGAGAGGCAATGGGTGCGAAGCCTACTCAATGGCATTCAGTGAGGTGTTTCTTCATTACAGCAAGGTGTTATAAACGGTCAAATCCTTTGGCTATGGTAAAGTCAGGATCGCTCTATGAGTACAAAAGTATGTTAATGAGACAGAGCACTTGAGAGCATGGGTTTACATCGCTATGGGCGAGAAGAGCACAATGCTGCCGGATGATTTAAAAGAAGTTGTTAATGGAGGCTAAAGAGGCTCAGGCATATGAGCATGAATTATTTCATGAAGATGAGGAAAAAGCTTAAAGGGTGAGCTTGAAGAAAAGATTATGGAGTTCGTGAGGTAGATCAGAGTCTGTTCTCAAGAAAAAGCTATTCAGGAGTTGAGGCTATTTTTGACTGGTCTTGAAAGCACTTTGTATGATAAGATAAAGGCAATCCTATTAATAGTTTTTTAGATTGGTGAATTATGGATAGTTTTATAAAAAATATAACACATTCATGTCTTATGTTGAAACACTCTGTCTTGCAGGTTTATTATCAGTGTACTTGTACAGGTAATAAGTAGAACTTTTTGCCGAAAACACTGCCCAAGTGAACGGAGGAACTTGCTAGATATATGTTTTATATACATGGTAGCATTCGGATCAGGTATGATGCATAAAAGGAATTCATTGCTATGGGTGAAGTGGTGGATTTTCTGTAGCTACAGCAGTAAAGAAAAAGTGATTGAGTTACTTATAGTATTTTACTGATGGTATTTAATAGTACTATTAAGTCCGTATTAAGTTTACAATAATAAATTACAGAGATGGTATCTACCAATGCGATTCAAATACAATATATACTTATCAATGATAATAATGTTTGGACTTTTGATTTTTAAGCTATGGATTGGAGATAATATATCAGAGCCAATGAAGGTTTTGAATATGAGGAGAGAGAAAAAATAATGGTAGCAGTATTATTCCATATCCTTTTGGTTTGTAAGTATAGGAGTACCTGGCCATTTGGTCTTGCAATATCTTCATTGCTGTTATTTTCTTGGAAGTGGAATACCGTATTATATATACACAAAGAGTTTTTCAGGACTCGACTCCTTTACATTGCTTTGTATTCAGGATTTATTTTGTAGGAAATTTAATAGACTTGCAATTGGTATAACAGGAAAGATTAATCAAGTTTTGTAATAAACGTGGGTCACATCAATACAGGAGGAGCTTGCTATTGCAAACATTTGTAGCATCAATGCTTTTGCAGGTATTTCAAATTACTGCTGATACACAAGTGTTGGTGGAGTTTTTAATTCCCTGCAATGAAAAAAGACGGTTATGATGCAGACTTTCTGCAGCTATTACAGCCCAGCTAAATATGTGGAAGGCCTTAATACCTCCTTCAGTGCCAATGATAATGGCGGCAACTTGCTCAGGTTGTCCCGGTATCAGCTTTGTGGCAGGAGATATTACCCAGGTATCCTTATGGGTTGGAGGTATGATTTTAGCTTCAGTTATAATAATATCACGAAGACGTATCCAGGCTGAAAGAGCTACTATGAAGAAATAATAGCACAGGAAAAAACTTCGTTTAGGCTCTACTGAGCGACTCTTATAATACTGCTTGGTATTGTTGGAGGGAATTGTTACATGATGAGGCGTCAATATTGGCAGTAGTGTATGGAATATTTGTAGGTATATTTATTATAAAGGCTATTAAAAAGTGCCCAGATGTATGAGACAAACAGTTGTATCCAGATGCAGCGATAATGAAATAACATGGGGATTTACAATGCACATATATACTAAAAACCAGATTCACAGATGGTTGCTGATGCTATACTAAGTTTACTACAAATAAATATATCATTCTTCTTTTAATAAACCCAACACACTTGTATTTGTTGGAATGTTTATGGAGCTATAGCCGCTATTTTGATATGTATTCCCAGTTCTTTTGGGGTAGTTACAGGTTGGTGTAGATCATACCTACAGTTTAATTGTAATTGTGGTACTTAATCTTGTAATTGGTTCTTGCATACCTGTGGGTGTATGTTGTACGCTACAAATGTTGCGGAAGAGAACTGACAGATATTATAAGGTGACACCGTTTATAGCCAGTAATTTTATAGTATTGGCAATGATTACATATGTTCCTGCTGTAACAGTAGGCGTTATAAAAATTAATAATGGGAAGCTAGAAGGTGATAAAATATGAAAGCTAGGCTGAGTGCAGAAACTGGTGAACTTAGAATTATTGATAACCGACCACATATTGATGATAAAATAATATATTGGCAAGATGAGGAGCTGCAGAAGGGTATCACAGCTCTGATGCTAAATTACCATGGAACAAGTGGCAGCTACCTATCCGAGTTATCGGACGCCGAGATGGTTGGTGTAGTGGAAGATAAGTTCCCAATATTAAAAATTAAAAAAGAAGTTGGAACAGAATAGTAAATCAGGTTATGGCTATGAATATTATCCTTACCAGACATAAGAGGAAATGTATACTGACCCTTAGGTACGTGGGGTACATAGGGATGGGATACAGAGAGTATGCTGTACCTGGGAGGACTGTTGTATTTTGAAAGTAATCTTAGTGATGCGGATTCAGTGATCGAGCCGAAACAACTATAACCAATACAAGGAGTACTTTCAAGAGCCAAGAGATAGAAGATGATGATATATGTTATAATAGGATGTGGTGCATTAGGCTCTTCAATCTTGAGAATAACAAGACTTACAAATGCAAAACCAATTGCTGCAGGTGATAGGATTGAATGATGCACTGAAAAAATGGTGCTCATTATGCCGTAAATCTTTCTCATGAAGATTTTGAAGAGAGAAAGTAAAAGAGTATAAATATGTGGAGATGAAACTGTAACAATAGATACAGCCTGCACAAAGATTTTTAATGAATCAATAAGGTTACACAGGAAATGCAAGGTAGAGTAATTACAATGGGGTTTCCAATAACTCCACGACTAGAAGTAAATCAATTTTTAATTACATCGAAAAGAGCTTGATGTTAGAGGCTCAAGATTACAAAATAAAAAGTTTGGTGAGCCAATTAAGTTAATTAATGAAGGAAAAATAGACTTATCAGTGCTGTATCACATACATTTTAATTACTTAGACGCTCAGAGGCAACTATAATTCCAAAGGATTGCCAGTATAAGAAGATTGCACTGTTTGTTTGATTAGAGAAATCTATGGCAGAATTCGAAGGTCTTGCGAAAAATCAAGTGAATATGCGTATAGATATTCAAAGAAACATTATAAGCACTAGTTTTTCAAATATAGTAAAATAAGTAAACGAGATATTGTAAGTTTAAATTATCCAGAACACCAGTAAAGAGGCTTTGCTTGAGCTTCACAAAAAGTAAATTAGTGATTATTTATCCTCAAAGAGGTTTATCTCAAAATAGACTACAATCTTGTTGAGGAAATAGGTTTATGGTGGGTGCTTGAAAAGGCTATTGTGGAAATGGTGTGGAAATTTAGAGTGCAGGTTTTTGGGTGGAGTTGGATAATATAAGAACACAAGTATCTTGAGAAAAGGATAAAGAACATCTTCTGCAATTGGATAATATAGATTTCACAAAACGCTGTTTAGGCAGCAAATAAGTGCAATCATATGAATTAATTGAAAATGTTCAGGACATTTAACGAACTTGAAAATTTGAGTTCGATACTATCAAGGATCCCAAGACCGTCGGTAGTCATGGGAGTATCTTTTTGGCTGTGAAGTCAGGTGATGGGGAAAGAGCAAAAGGCTGATGGAGATTCATTTATCAGACATGGGTTGAGAACAGATTCTCAGAGAACAATATTCTGATTATTTCATTAATATAAAGAAGAGTAGTACAGTAAGGAGAAATTTGTGCAAATGACTTGGCGGAAGTGGTACGGAGGAGGAAATGACTCCGTTACCTTAAAGCAAATCAAACCAGATTCCGGAGTGTAGAAAGGCATCGTTTGAGCACATAATAAGGCTGCCAGGAAGTTTGAGGAAGTGGCTGAAATCAGTAAAACAGCTGGAACCCATATAGCTTTAATATGGATGTGGTTGAATCTGTAAAATATTCACGATGACGCAAGAATGAGTTTACTACAAAGAGATGCACTTATAAATTATAAAAACGCTCTAAGAAATCTTGCAAAATTCGGTGTAAAAAGGTTGTATTACAACTGTACCGTGTTGACAGACAGAACAGACTTGCATCATGAGCTGCTGACGGATCAAATACACTTTTCTATGAAGGTTGTAAAGAAGATCCGTGGAGATGGCGGATATATCATAGAGAGGATCGAGGATATACAATGCCCGATTTGGGAGCCTGAAGAGACTTGAACACATCTGAAGGAGAACTTTTGAGACATATAAGCCTGTTACCAAAGAAGAAAGCTTTGGGAAAACTTAAAAGTGTTTCTTGGAGGCAATAATTTTGTGAGAATGTAATATCAAAATGGCTATTCACCAGGATGATACATATGGGATATTTTCAGACTTCAAGACTTTTGGTTGATGTTGCAATCGATAGGTTTTCATGACTTGTAGTAATCCCTTATTCAGGACTTTCCACGCTTTGTTCAGAGTTCACTTGGTGCAAACGAGAAAACAGAGTTACCAAATATAGTGAAAACACTGTGACAGAATCTACTTGCATATGAAATGTAAAAGAAACTTCTTACTATGAAGGAGGACTATCAGAAGTTTCACATAGAGATTGTGACAGGAATGTAGGTATCTTAGATATAATCAAGGCATATCATGACTGTGGATATGGATATAAATCCTGACCTGGAAGACATATCTGGGATGAAAAGTGTAGACGGATACGGTCTGTATGACCAGAGCACTTCGTGTATATATATATTCTTGGTGTATAGGACGCACTATGAAAAATTTCGATAGAATATTTTGTTGTACCTTCCCTTTTTATGTTAATGTGACGAAACTAATTAAAATAATTAACATATATTGGTGCTTGCTATCTGTTAATATATGTGTTTCAGGTGCATTTAATTATGTAAGAAAGTTGTAATGAAGAGGTAATTTTACATTGCATTATTTGTTGGAATGATGTTATTATCCTAAATGTTTCGTTAAAAGTATTAAATTAATTTGACGATATATGGAGGGATATATGAAACGTTTTAATAAACGACTTTTCCATTAGGATTAGGTTTCTGGCGAACTGGAGCAGTGCAGCTAATGCAGCTCCATCAACCAATTTAACCGTCAAGTACTGCTGCAGTAGTGGCAACATCATCAACAGCAACACCTTCAACACCATCTCTGTTTGCAACACCTTCAAGTTCAGGAAGAGGAAGGGCGGTTTCTTCATCGTCAGGCGGTTCAGGTTCAAGCAATAGAAAAGCAGCTCAGTATCTACTTTAGCTTCAGCAGGTACATGGGTGAAGGATGCTAGCGCTAGGTGGTTAAACTATGGGTACAGGAAATTATGCAAAATGCTTGGGTATTTAAGTTCGTGGTAGTATTCAATGCAGACGGTTATATAACGTATACTTCATGGTTACATATCAATAACAACTGGTACTACTTACGCGGTGACGGACATATGAACATGAGTTTGTTACTCACAGAGAATACACATCTTTGGTACTACTTTCGAGTGCTAACGTGCTATGTGCAATGCAGCAACTCCTGACAGTTGCTATGTAAATAATGATGGGTTTATGTAGCAAAATAATTTAGCTGATTAAGCGGATAGGTTGTTTTCTAAACCTATCTCTCATATCTTATATGCCTCTAGTTTGAGACTTTAATAACTATCTTTCTGATAGGCCTGCTTATATATCTCCGGTTCGTATGGCGGGAACATGTACATCCGTGGAAATGATAAAGCCGTATGTTCGGTATGAGATAAATTCTTCCTTCTGCTGGTATCTGAATTTTTATAAAATAAAAGTATCTCTTTTTGTATCAAGTAAATCCTCATCAATATCTAAAGGAGTATAGTCTCATCATTCAAAAATGCAGCCTCTTCAGGTATTGTCCATCTGCAAGGAACTGCACACATCTATATATTTTCTGTATATTTCAGGACGCAAATTCGATGTCAGATGTTTGTAGGTCTAAAGCCTGGAAAGGATCATTTAGCTCTCACCAAAGTGTTAAATCATAAACACCTGGAGTAGCGTTTGCCATATCATTGTCCCTTATGGTGTGCCCAGAAAAGCAGAGACGAAGTGGTTGTGGAAGTAAAGCACGTTGTCTTTGCCAAAAGACTCATCTTTTAATATTACCATAAATCATGACTCCCTATCTGCGTCGACAGAGCAGAAATATAAAACGATGAAAAGGCTTATTTGATTAAATACGATTTAATAATGGTTTGCTATATTTTTCAAATCACCATGAAACAAGTTCTTCATGCTCTGAAGTAAGTGTTGTCTATCATATTGAGGACATCGTCCGCATGAAAATAGTGTGAGCCAGGTCATTGTCTGTTTAGTAAAGCATATGTGAGGCGGATAAATTTCTATGTATATTCTTTGCATGGTTTATATTCCTCAAAGCGAGAGAGTATAGCCTGAACAAAGTCCGCTTCACATATCACTGAGTGCTTACTGATCTTTTCATGCCATTTCCGCTTAAGGATAAAGTTGATTATAAGACGAGACTAATGGTGCTGGAGGCACGAAAAATCACTGTGAATATAATTATATTCAAGTTGTGACAATATCTCGACAATACTGTGTTAATTCCTTGCCTTGGCATCCTGTGATGAAATATGCCATGTATCGTGGATATACGCAATTGTTCATTAAGCCACACTGAGATCTTCGAGTTCTTTTCACTGCCTGGTGACAAAGAAGACCTCTCATCGGAATAACTGTCGTAGATTATTCCTTGTACCAGCTTCGATGTATCATGAAGGGCGTGCTGACTTACATTCTTAAAAAGATGCAAGATGCTGTTCGTTCATCCTTTGGCGGTAGAAGAACCATGTGATGATGTGCCAATAATTCTATCTACGTATTATCTGGTATCTTTGCAGAGGCTCTTCTTTGCATATAAATTGTGAGACATTTGTCATCAACTAGGTTTCTAAACTCCTTATCTTGCCTGTGTTCTAAACTCAAATTTATTCTGAATACGTTCTTGAACAAATTCAAACATGTAGACAACCTTATAAATCATCTTATGTAAACAATTATAAGACATATGATGATTATGTTGTCATTAGGCTGAGTATATTGCAAATACCCTATAGTATATTATAGCATAGATTTCCAGCATAAAATTCCTAGTAATTTAAATAAAAGAGATAAACTTGATTTTTAAAAGTAATATGGCAGTGTTATTATTCTTTGGGGTGGGTTCAAACTTGTAAAGCAATTTTGGGTAAAGTATGAATCACTTCTCATGATAAGCTAAAACGAAAACATTTCTATGGAACTTAAACCAGGAGATAAACTGAGTGAAATTTTATATCTTCAGAAGGGGATGTAGGTAGACCACAAGTCAGGCAGTGCTGACAAGCCTGTCTGATGAGGGATGCTTGGACATATTGCCTCAAAAGGTTCAGTGGTTACCAGAATAAAAGATATTATCAGAAGCTGCATGCTCCACCTTGTATTGGAACAAGCTATATTGTTTGAACTTGTAAACAAAAGGAAATATGAAGAACTTGGTTTGTAAAGAGAGTATGTCAATATGCTGTAAGACTATAAAAAGCGCAGAGGTGAATATGATAATAACGATTAGCGAGATAGATTTTATAAATGCTTTGGCTAAAAGAGAGCGGTAGAGGTAGTGCATATTCTTTTTGAATAAAATTGATGCTAGTATGTATGGGCTTGGTAAGGTACCGTGCAGCCTGATTATAATACATATAACTCTTCACATTAAATGCATGGGAAAATACAATGATGAGATAAAGCATGTCTGAGCAGCTGGAGAACTGCCAGATTGAACTTCTTACCATGATACTGTTCAAACAGATATAACAGCATTTTATCTACTGTTGATTTTCTTGAAGGTATTTACACGATGAGTAAAAGCAGGGAAATGAGGTGGTTTAGAAAATATGTGTATATGATCTCGGTTTTATATATCGGAATGCGTAGTTATAATTTATTAAGCCATATGTGAGGAAGGGTAAGCTATGGAGCAAGTTAACCTGTAAAAGATTTATTAACTTTGTTTTGGAAAGTGCTGGAATATCATTATTGCAATTCTAATATCACTTTTCGGATTAGCATGGTATTGTATGTCGTAACAACCTTAGCAGATTGGTTTCTTAATCAACTTAGCCTGTAATTTGGACTGTCTTGTCATTTGCAAGGAACTCTTGAGTGCAAGTGCTGATTTCCTTGCACAGAATGAAGCACTACAGTTTAGTGGACTAAAAGGTGTTATGACAGCTTTAAACGAGATTTTCGACGCACCCTGAAGGTTGAATTACAACTGGTTAATGTTTGTTGGGGTGCATGGTTTGGTCGTGCATACTTATGGAGACGAGGAATCGCTTCTACCCCTTATAAGAGAAACTTCTTAGAGACTTGAGCGACAAGCCAATAGGTAACTATCTCTTCTTCTAAAATATTATGTGACGTAATCTATGCTTTACTGCATTAGACCGGAGCGAATCCCATGTAATTTCTTCATAGGTGTTGTGTCCACATTCTTATGTCGCGAGTGTATCAGGAAGCTGTTACGATGTTCTCTTTTATGGGTTCTAGTAGCTGCGGAATATATATAAATCCTATTACGTTTGCACAGTATGGAGACTTTCTACTCTCACACCTGAGCAAAGTGCCTGAGTTTGCTCTCAGATGGTATGCTGCAAAGTGTGGGGATGTCGTGGCGCTTATTGTACTTCTGTTAACTACTAGCTATTTTGTCAGGGTTTATCTTGCAAAAGTCAAAACGTCACATGCGTGGGCGGCTACAGCAAATAAGGGTGTTCAGCATGAAAAATGCACGATTCACACTATCCTGCTTCCTACTCGTACCTGTTGTAGTAGAAGATTTGACGATTTTTCAGTCTTATTGGTGGATGTATTGCAGGATTTGCTGCATTATTTCTCTGGAAAAATGAAGGAAGCTTCAAAGAAAATTGTCAGCTTGTACTAAATTATATTAACGATGGTGTATTAGATACAGCACCCTTTGTAGAGTTTCCTTTGCACACTGCTCTATGTTCAATCAGGTTGCATCATATGCAGCACTTATGACTCGTTGTGCACGGTTGGCGTGTTCCCAAAAGAATGAAGCACTTGCTACTTTTCCATGGTTTTGCAGTACTGCACTGCAGAGAGGACTTTTCGGAGGATACATGGCTAACACTTGTAGGTTATGTGCTGCAACTCCTGGGAGTTATAATGCATGTGGTGATTTCTCAGTACCTTTCTTATGTACAATATTTGCAATTCCAACAATTACGAGTAAATATGGGATCGTGCTTATTACACAGTCATGGGTGGCGTGGGGACTTGCATGTACAGAGGTAGAATCTAAAGATTTCTTGAAGTTATCTGTTGAAATGCATGCCACTTTGCAGGCGATGTTTACAATATGTAGCACATTTATATTACTTGGAAGTCTTGGTGCTACCATAGGGTTAATGTCAGCTGTTAAATAATTTTAGGTGAGATGCCAATATGTTGGCATCTCATGGACCTATAAATATATAGAAGGTACGAAGCAATGGAAACAGAAAAGTCCGTATGGAGGCATTGAGTGTGAGGCGGAACGCCTACAAATGTGCGAAAAGCCCATGGATAATGAGACACATGAGATTGTTGGTGAGCTCCAGGTTAAAACGACAGCATGATGATAAGGGATGGCGCTGTGGCGGGTGTATGAAAGTTTTAGGGTATCGTCGAAAAACTTTAATAATTCGATGCTAGACGTGGTTTCTCGTAGCCCATTCCTACTCAGGCTACTAATGCATTTTATAGAAGGCGATGTTGCAAATGTCGGTATCGCCGGTATTGCAGGTGGAGGTCTTGAAGGCTTTTGGCTAAAGACAGCTCAGACTTAAAGATATTGTAGCAAGTGAGAAGGTTGGAAGAGTTATAAAAGGTATTTAATACTTTTATCAAGGAAGAAACAACTTACAGATGATGTAATCAATCAAAACATAAATGAGCTTATAAAAGTCAGAGTGCAAATGTATTGCTTACTTCTATGACTTTGTGTGAGCAGCATGGAAGAAGAACAGAAAAATACATGATTTAGCTTCTAAAGAATGTACCTGTTACAAATGACAGATATTACAAAACTATGGTCTTACAAGAAGAACAAGAACGGCAGCTATAAATGCATCAATTTTGCCTAAGATGATGGGAACAGCAAATGCTCGAGTCATCAGTCAGTCAGAGAGGCAAGTGTATCAGTACCTCTTATGATAATGCGTGGTACGTGATGGTGTCATGGAAATAAATGAAATGAAAACGTCCTATTTTGACAGCACTTTCAGGATATGCGGCTTCTTAATAGGGTTCACTCATGCATCTTAGAGCATCAAATGCTATATACTTTGAAGTTGGTGGAATCTACTACAAATATAGGAGTAATTAAAAACAGTAGACAGGTGTGGATTATGCAAAAATTGGTGGACATATTTCATATATCAACTCATGATGTTAGAATCTGGGTTGTGCAGTGGATCGATAGTTAGAATCAGTGACAAAGATGTTGTTGATGTGATTGCGTTCAGCACATATTGCGGATGTAATATGCGCTACTCCGGAAGAGAGATTGTGAACCCACAGATTGAACGTAAGTCCGAAGAGGAGACCCTGCTGATTACCAATGATTATAAAAAGCTTGCAAGTGGAAAGAAGATTTGCTTCACAAATGCGCTGTACCGTAATGTACTTGGACTCGTGGGATAAAAAGGTTCTTTTCACGTTCGGTATGCAAATGCGGCAAAGAAAGGCTATGCAACCAGTTGCAGATAAACTTGGAATCACAGTGGGCAGCTGCAGCAAGATACTGGATAAGGATTATGAAAAAGTATCTGCGTGTGCTTTGCAGCAGAAAAGATATCAACAGTCGCTGATACATATGAAAGCTTGTAGGCTGCGGAGGTGGTGCACTGCTTCGTGGTTCCATACTGTGCCCGCAAAAGCTTGGACTTGATTACGATATTTCCTGAAAAACACTGAAGTTATTTCCTCAATGGGCGTTGCTCTTGCAATGGTAAGAGATGTAGTGGAAGAGTTATACCGAGCCCGTCACAGGAAGATATTAGAGAACTTAAGAAAGAGGCTATTGACAGTGCAATTAATTCAGGGTGCAGATGCAGTTCTATAGAGGTGCGTATGGAATGGGATTACTCAAACCGGAAAGGTTACAGCAATAGCTACAGGTTCAACTGAGAGTAAAATCTACAGATCGCATTAAAGGAATGTGACAGAAGTTGAGCTTCTACAGAGTTGGTAACAAGAGATTTCAGTAGAGATCTGCAGATATAAGATTGTGATCAGCAGATGAAATTCTTTGTTTTGAGGCGACGAAAGAGATGCTGTAGAATAGTGGATAAAAAGGTTTATAAATCTACAAGGTTCTGTATAAGAAAGGTGTGGAGCAGACTATAGAAGTTGTAGAACTTTGGAAGGAACAAGCTGAGTTTTAAAACAGATTCAGTTATAAGGCCGGATTATTTTGTTTTGCTGCAGATACAGAGTAGATGATTATTCTGCAGTAGACTTAGAACAATTTATTTACTGATTTTGGATCTTGGTGATAGAGATATGAATGAGAGATAATTATTGTAGCCTCGACAACAAGTGTTTAATTTATATAAAAGAAACTTTGGAGGATATGGGCGAGCAACCTATGGATTTAAAAACCACTATTTGGCAGTATATTTGTGAAACAACGAACTGTATTCTTTATGAAGGCCAGATTTTTGAAAAATTGGTGGATATGCTAAGAATTTGGCTGATATTCCTCTTTTACATTGGGATAGGTATGCTTTCTAAGAGACCCTCTTGAGGGTAAAAGTTTCTGATGAACAAGAAAAATTTACATGAGCTTGGGATTGTAAGGGGCTGAATGAGCTGACAAGTCAAAAGGATATGAGAATATATCACCTGACAAAAATTGCTAAATGCACTTGGAATGGAAGTGGAATACCTACTTTACTGGAAAACACAGACAGAGTATTGTTGCTGAGTTTAGAAGGCCGAATCATATAAGAAATTTATGGATGCTATAAATAAGGTAGAAAAATTTATAAAGGAAGATGATATAAAAGATATATTAGGTTCTGTAAATATTGCTGACGTTTTGTGCTTCATGAACTGTTCACAGTATCGAGAAAGAAATATAAGAATGAAATTTATACTAAAACTGATCAGACTTTGATCATTAGGTTTTTATTCACTATAATTCATGTTTAATTACACTCAGTGAGATAGCTGCTATGTCTTTTTGCATTCAATTACTCCGGAATTAAATTTTCACCATACCTTTTAGATGTATTGCTTGTTTACGGATATTCGACAACGAAGCTTTGGGACTTTATATAGAGGAGATGATAGGTTGTTCTGTAGCAGATGAGGAGGAAATACGTATGAGCATAAAGATTGATTTTGAAATTTTGATGAAAAACAATAGCTTTGATAAATGCCGAATGAATGAGGTTAAAGCTGATATTTGTGCCGAGTACATACTGAATCGAGTGCTGACGGTGTGAAAGCCATGAATTGCAAACAAGTTCCGATTTGTAGATTATATTCAAAAGACAGGTGTAAGCCCAGATGGAATACTATATTGATAAGACAAAGAGGTTTGCGAAGTATGATAAATCTTAGCTATGGAATAAATAGTACTATTTTTGTGCGGATAGAGCAGCTGAACTTGCAAAAGAACATGGAATTGGATTAGTAACATTAAAATGGGACGCACTGGATGCGTGGTGGAACATATGCATGGAAGATTGCGGAACATGGTAAAAATAGGTAATGTGCTGGATAGCTACAGAAAAGCTGTATGCCTATGAGGAAGTGATGAGGCCAAGTATGGGAAATAATCCGTTTTGCGTTTGCTGTACCGAGAAGAAGACGGGTGAAAATGGTGCTGATATGGCAATGAGTCAGTATGCATTCAGTATGCTGGGTGTTTATAGGCTGGTGGAATTACCTTATCCAGGAGGCTTTGATGAACAAGAGCAATCTGACATATGATCCAGGTTCTATAGAAAACAAAAGAATTTTGCCCACAGGGTATTGGAGAAAGGATACGTCAATGGCGTGATACTTGAGTTTACTTGCATCTACTGTGAGCGGAAAAACAGGTGCCGATTTGGATGATGAAAAGAGGTGGCTACTACAGGCTGTTTCTCAGGTGTTTATTGTAATGATCGTATCTGTTTGGTGTAAAAAGAAGATATACAAAATAAATGGAATACAAGGTTAAAAAGAGCTGACATGCATCTATCGATCCGGATTCACCCATTACAATCACGGTGAGAATACAATGAAGAAAGAATGGAAAGTATGAAAACAGGTCAATATTGATGAACAAATCTGGGCTCAAATTCAGTCCACAACGAGACGGAAACCTGGATGTGACTGATATTTCATAATATATTTGTGTAAGAAGGTGAATATGTTTTATTCAGAGATTAAAAATAGCTGAAAAATATAAAATTATTTGGAAGAAAATTTTCAGTAGCCTACCAAGTAGCTCAAAAGAACAGGATTTAAAAGACATTGCCTGCAGGTAAATATCCTATTTAAGGTGATATTGTAGTTGCCAATATTCGGAATATACCACTTGCCTGTAGAGGAAAAGATTGAAACTCATGACCTATACTTTGATATTCAATATCTTGTAGAAGGTATTGGGACTCTTTGGAATATGTAAAAGGGAAGGGTTAAATGAAAACAGCTTTAATCCTGAAAAAGATGTTAGATTCTATGATATGCCAAAGAACTACGGCTATATTATTTTAAATCCAGGTGACTTTATATTGGCACCGGAAGATGCACATATGCCGGGTGTCGTGTGAAGATTCTATTCCAGTTAAAAGGTGGTTATTAAAGTAAAGATATAATAGCATATATAAAACTGGTCGATTGGGTTTTATTATAAATTTATTAGTGGTGGAGAGCCACAAAGAGGAAAATTATGGAAAAAGTATTTAATTTGGGTAATGGACTCAGACTTATAGATTTATCAAAAGATCTTGGATCCAGGAGACAGAAAAGAGAAGATGTCATTTATTCCGCTTTAATACAGGAGGATGTAGATTCCTGACTTTCATACTAATATAGATGTTATGAGCCATTTAAAGACACATTGTAGATATCCATATCATCATGATGACAATTGTGAGTGTGTGAGTTACCACTGACATTCCTTGGAAGGCTGTTTATGTAGATTTTAAGGGAGACTGTTGCTCTAATTCACTATGCAGCTGCAGATCTTGATAGCAAAGTATGGTAAGAGGGGAGATATTGTTATCATTGATTCTTCATATAAACACCATTTACAAAGGATACAAATACAGAAGTTGATAAGAGGTTATTTGTAAACGGAGAGACTACCAAAGTGGTTTAGTGATCGCGAAAGGTAAAATGTGGATTTGGAGATGGTGTTTCTATTGAGAACTGTATTGAGATTAAGCCGTTCCATGATATATTATTATTTGAGAGAATATTGTGTTCTTGAAGGTTTTAAGAAACCAGGTTACTTGAAAAGAATATATTCTTTATGTCTACTCACCACTTCTATAATCAGGCTAGATTCAAAGTCCAGTACGTATATGCTATTGAGGGGACTCACCCAGAGTTTAGCTAATTAAACTTTTGAAGAATGCTCTTTTATGAAAATAGCTATAATCGGGCAGGAGCTATGGGCTCAGTTATGGTGGTCATCTTTCATTAAATAATGAGTTTACTTAATAGATACAAATGAAACTATTATAAACTATATAAATGAGATGGTCTTACATTGGATGAGGATGGAAGAGCAATGTTACAAACCAAAAGGCAGTAACAAATAGTAATGAAATGCCTGCTATGGATCTTGTAATCTTGTTTTGTGAAATCTTTATATTCAAGAAAGCAGCACTCGAGAGAATAAAAATATAATGGGAAAAAGATACATACTATTGACACTTCAAAACAGTTCCTGGACGAAGATATACTTGCAGAGTTCGATGAGATAAAAGTCATATAATTGATGGAACTACCAGAAGATAACGGTGCTCGTACTAGGTGCAGGACATATTAGAAAAGAGGTGGTGTTGAGTAATACTAATATGGTATGTATAGATGATAATGTAGGATTTTTAAATCAGGTAAAATCAGCTTTTGATTGTTGTGGATTTAGTAGATTCATAATAATATACAGCAGCTTATATGGAATAAGCTCACAAATGTATCTTTAAGGTGCAGTTACAGGTATATTACAGGTTAAGATTGGATATGTCAGATCGAATGAGATATGCTTGAGATATGACTAAGACTTTGATTCATGAGGGCTGTAGGGTTGCACATGACTTGGGCTGATGCTGATAAAGAAAAATAACAGGATGTAGAGTATAACTGTAAAATCTCCTGAAGGTATCACATCCATATGCTGCCGTTGTGTGCCGGAAGAAAAACAGAGGTTGATACAATAAGCGGTTCTGTAGTAAGCGGCAAGCAGGTATTAAAGTTCCTAAGCATGAATTTGTTGTAAATATGATTCATGCTATGGAAGACAGAGAATAAATAGAATTTATGATTACAGCAACTTTCATTCTTAAAAGGTATAAGCTGTTTTTCTCAGAGGTAAATTTAAAAATATAAATGTATAGTAAAACTGACTTTCACTTGAAGACTTTATTTTGAACACTCTTTAGTTAGATATATAAGCGCATAAACAAAACCCCATTTTAGAAACGAGGGTGCAATATGAAAAGAATAAAAGAAAATGTGTGGCTTACTAACTATGGCTTGGATTAGCAATAGTAGGTTGTTCAAATAAAAAAGACAACAACTTCAGCAGAAACAACAATACAGCAGAATAAAACTACTGCAGCAATACTTCAAAGTATAACAACAGTTGGTGAATATTCGAGATGAAGATCTTAATACTTCATACTCAGACTCAGATACAAGATTGAACTCAGTGTCGGTGGTGCCAATATAACGGGAGACAGTGCTACATTGAAGATGAAATATTAAAATAACAAGGCAGGTACATATGTTCTCATCGGAGACTTTGACGGACAGATAATAACTGAAGTTGGTGATGAGGATGTAGTACATCTGGTATTCAACAGCATGTATTACAAATACCACATCTTCAGCTATTAATGCGGCTACAGGAAGAGAAAGTTTGTAATTACTTGTGACTGGAACAACATACTCTCAGCGACGGAACAAGCTATGAGTATGCAGGATGGTGAAAGATGAACCTGATGCAACATTATTTGTAAAAATAAATTTTGATAAAGCAGAGCAGCAGTCTTAATATAGATTCAAATTTTGCGCAGCAATAAAATCAAAGATAATCTTATTATAGCGGCGGTAATGTATCTATTGATTCAGTAGATAAGGCTATAAAGGGTAAAGATTCTGTTACCATAGAAAAGTAAATATAACTATAAATGCAGAAAGATGACGGTATCTAACAGACGGTGCGTTGGTAATAAACAGCGGAAATATCAATATAGAAAAAGGCGGAAAGATATTGAGGCTGTCAGCATGATATTAACGGTGGAAATATTGATATTATTTGCAACAGATGACAGTCTAGTGCAAGAGGTCTTCTGGATAAGAAAGTCCTCAGATGAAGAAAAGGGAAGCATATGGAGAGGAGAACCAGGGCTGATACTTGCCAAAAGATTACAGGTGGTGTGAGTGAATGTGAACGCCGGAGCAGACAGTATTGATTCAAACGGTCAGGTATATATTGAAGGAGAACTGCATATATATCAGGAACGCTTCAGAGTCCGGACGTTGCACTGATTACAATAGTGAAGCGACTATTAAAGGCGGTACATTTTAGCAAGTACCAGTGTTTGGGAGATATCGCAGACATTTTCAAGTAATTCCTTTAGGAACTTTATAACTGCGTACTATTCAAGTGCTCTTGCGAGGCAGGAACGGAGATAAGGTAACCGATAAGAGCGGTAATATTTGTTGTAAGCTATACAGCAGCCAGGTCATTCAGCTTTGCAGTTATATCTTCAGATAAGTTAACTCGGAAGAAACATAGTACAGTAACTGCAGGAGATAACAGCAGTGAACTTACTATAACATGGGTGGAAATACTATCAGGAGAAAGTACCGGTGGGAGATATGGAGAGATGATCACTGGGAGAAGCCTACAAAAGCTACCGTGCAAACAGTAATGAACTTGAAATACGGAACACAAGCAGTCAATTCTATGCAGACAGATTAAAATTATATTTGATAAGTGCATATAAAATGATAAACTTAGATGAAGTTGTTTTGCCTCTATTTTTTGATTTGAGGAAATTTTGAGGATATACATGGCACCTGGAAGAGTGTAACAAACTATGTTTTCAGGAAGGTATATATAAAAGCATTTTAGCAGGTGGACAAATTCTTTACTGCTTTCGATTACACCACACTGAAAAAGAGTTTTTCAAAATCAGAATTGATGGAACTAATTCAAGAATACAATAAAGGGACAGTATCTGATACCGCAAATGCCCACAAACAGTGCAGAAGATTTTTAAAGCTTGCAGATGAAATTGAGAGATGGGTTATAGTGATTCAATATAAACTTGAGTTGTCCTTCAAGACAGTAACATCAAAGGGTCGTGGCTCAGGTACAGGAATGCATAAAGCTTTGACAGATTCTTTTATGAAATATTTAGGATAATATAACAATTTCTGTACAAGAATAGTTTTCGGATTATGGAGAATAGGATGATTTACTAAAAGTATATAAAAATATGATTTTAATGAAATAATAATTCATCCAGAGGACTACGAAAGTGATTTTATAAAAATAATATACACTTGCCTTCATTTACAGAAGCCTGCAACACTTTTAAACAGAATATTATATATAGCAGTGATATAAAAGACGATGGGTGATGTCAATGATTTGAAAACAAAATATTTGATGAAAGTTACAGGAATTATGATTGGAAGGGGTTTGAGTAGAAATCCTCTACTAGTAGGTCCATAAAGGAAAACATAGAAACTATCTGTATTAGAAGGACGATAGAATTTTTGGATGATATAGTTGAAGAGTATATGTCTTTGGGTTTTCGGAGAAAAGAATATCTATTTAAACTCAAAAGAAATCTGAGGAATGATAATGAGGTGATGATAGCTGGATATGTAAAATACTGAAAAAGATAAAGAAAAATCCGGTGGACTGAAAGAATATAAAAATGGCTATAAAATGAATTGTATTAAAGTAAAAGCGGAATTCAGATAGAGTGATTTATGAATAAGAATAATGTTATAAAAAATGAAAATTTAGAATATAAATTTGTTGCAGAATAATAAAAATTACTATATACTTTAAAAAGTATTGATAAAAATTTAATGCGTTTATCCTACAAGAAACTATAGGAGGCAAAATTATGGGTGTATTGCAGTTCTTTGTTAATTGTTTTGGTTTTATTTTCTACGCACTTGCAGTTGTAGGAATGTTCAAGGCCTGCTGAGAAGATGAATATTGAGGATGAAATCAATTATTCCATTTTTATAATGATTATCTTTACGCAGGAAAGACATGGATCGAGTATATTATTTGCGCTTTTAGGTGTGCATTCATTCTTTCAAGAATAGTAGCATTGATAGCAGAAATCAGTGGAGTTATCGGTTTCCTATTCGGTCTAGTAGCTTGCGTTCTTGGTACTCTTCGATGCAAGAGCAAGATTACTGTATTGGAAAGCAAAAGCTTTCGGATATGATGTGGGATTTTGAGTAAAGCATTCTTTTTACCGTTCGTGTTTGAGATTATTCTCGGTTTTCGGTGATGCATATTATCGAAATGTGTTCGCGAAGAGCGGATCGCTGTAGTAAAGTTAAATATTTACTACCACTATAGAGGGTATTATCCCTCTATTCATATATATTTTCGATGTAAAAATATATAAAAAGCTTTTGAATAAGATATCAAAATACTTAAACATGTAGACTAATAATCAAAAATAATATATGAATACGATAAACAACATAGAAAAACACTTTTAAAATTATATAATTTATTATCATAATGAATAATATTTTTACAAAGCAAATAGTAAAATATAGATTATATTATATCAATGTATATATTACTTGACGATAATTATTTTTACTATATAATAAATTTAAGTACAATTTTCATATTTATATAAGGAGGATTTGAAATATGGGAAAAAGAAAGTTTGATTAGAGGACCTGCAGGTCATCGAATACTGAATTTTGTTGCACCTATAAGCGGTAGGAGTTTTAGCGGTTAGGGTGCAGAAGTAATAAAAATTGAACTGCATTTGGAATATGACTGGAGGCCCGTAGGAATGCAATGGATTTTCCTACCGGAAGATGAGATGTCACTATTTGGATGGAAAACTCGGAAAGAAGGGTATTATGGTTACCACAGGAGCACCTGGGGGAGTCAAGATGTCTAGAAATTACTCGAATCTGCTGATATTTTTCTTGACTAGTACTCGAAGCTTTTGGTTAAAAGCGGTTTAGACTATGAAAGTATTCTGGAAAGCTGCAGTATATATGCTCATTTGTTGGGATATGGTGAAAAAGGTCATGCAAAGGATAATCAGCATTTGATTATACAGCATATTTTTGCAAGAGAGGTGGAGTAGCAGCAAGTCTTATGGAGAGAGGATACATCTCCATGTAATTCAGCAACGGCATGAGCGTCGTTATGCCGGAATGAACCTATACAACAGGTATACTGGCTGCTCTGTATAATAAGGTCAGACAGGAGAAGGCGAAAAAGTAACAGTGTCTTTATTCCATACAGCTGTATTTGGATTTGAGCTTATGTATTAATGCGGCACAGTATGGATATATATGTCTCGATAACACGTAGAATCCTCCAAATCCACTTAATACTACATATAAGTGTTCTGATGGAAATTGGTTGCAATTAGCGTTTTCCAATACGACAAAGTGGTTCCCAGGATTTTGCGATATAGTAATAGAACGTCGGATTTAAAGGATTCTAAATATAGCACAATGAAGAAAGTGTTGTAAATTATATTGAAGAATTTGTAGATATGATGGAAGTTGAGTGCAAAACGTCTATCAGATGAATGGTGTGAAGATTACCAAAAGCAGGTATTCCATTTGAAAGTTACAGACTCTGTTGATATTGCCTAATGATATGCAGTGTTGGGATAATGGCTATCTTGATTAAAATAAAAATACAGGAAATGGAAATGAAGAACTATGTTCACAAATCCTGTACAATTCCCAAAGAGAAAAGGAAGAGTACAAAGCTTTCTAGCTACTTGGAGAACATACAGTAGAAGTATTAAAGAGGCAGGATACAGTGATGATGAGCTTAACAAACTCAGGAAAACAAAGTTATAAATTAATCATAATTAATGAGAGTAGAAAAGTGTATACAATGGGATTGGTTTCAGCTCTACTGCGTCAAGGGAGTCGTGCTAAAAGGATGGTAAAGAAATCGTTTGTGCAGCAATTGTACCTCAGGCACAGGCACCAGTGGTCGGAACGTGTAAAGAGAAAATTGTTAACGAAGTAATCTTTTTAGAAAGTGATATGGGCTGTTGTTGTAGCGGTTATGGAAGAATGACATATCAGGGAACAAAAAGCAGATTAGTAGTGAGTTGAGTTGTCATGCTAAAGGGTACACTTTCTTGTTCGGATGTAGGAACAGTTATTGATATTAGTGGACAGGATATAAAAGGCGCTTTTATTAGACAAGAATGAAATTTATCTAATTTTGTCATGAATGATAAATGTGCACAGCAGGTACAGACAGGTTCTTAGATGTTATGGCAGGGGTATTGAAACAGAGGTTTCAATGTTGGGTGAAAATTTCAATGATGTCAAATCACCTGTTAATATAAGCGAGTACATGTACAGTATTTGCAGAGTCGGAGTTATTTCACATTTGTCTGCAGGTGTTAATAAAGAAGATATAATAGCCGGAATCCATATTTCTATAGCAGGTAGAGTGGCAGCACTTTGCAAAAGAGTTGGTATAAAGGATAAAGTTGTCATGGTTGGTGGAGTGGCAAAAACATGAGGTGTCGTGAAGGCTATGGAAGATGCGCTTGGAAAGAATATAGAAGTTCACTAAACTCGCTCAGTTGACTGGAGCTTTGGGCGCAGCTCTTTTTTCGCATTCGAAGCATTGAATAAGTGATAATAAGTAAAGGAGGAAAAATGGCAGAAGAAAATAAAATCACTGCGATGAAGATGATTAACGGTCTGTAAGTCTTACAAAAAGAGGCATGGGAGGCTAAAGAAAAAGGAATTCCGGTAGGATTGGTCTACATCTGTATTTCCACAGGAATTGCTAGAGTGTTTTGGATTACCTTTATTATATCCGGAAAAGCCAGGCAGAGTGTGGCAGCTAAAAGGAATCATTGTCATTACAGGAAAAAGGCTGAATCAGAGGATATTCTATTGATTTATGTGCGTATGTAGAACAAATTTCGGATTGGCATGAAAACAGCGGATCACGAAAATCTTAATATACCTATGCCGGATTTTTGTATGTTGTTGCAATAATATTTGTAATGAAGTTATAAAATGGTATGAGAGTCTTGCAAAGAACTTAATATACGCTAATAATGATTGATACAGCATATAATAATTCAGGTGAAGTTAGTCAGAGTCGTATTGACTATTTTGTGAAACAATTTAAAGAGCTGCAAATCAATTGGATTTCAGGAAGAGTTCGAGTCCTAAAAATTAGAAGAAGTTATGGCTATTTCATCCGAAAAAGCGGAAAGTTATGGAAAAAGTCAATGTACATTATCAAAAAGATGTATATCCTGCTCCAATGAGATGGGTTCGACTTATTTTCATATATGGCAGTTATAGTTTGTTATAGGTAAGAAAAGAAACTACAGGGCATTTAAGCTACTTATTTCGGAACTTAAGGAACATATAAAAATGGTGCAACTTCTAACGGATGTGAGAGAAAAGTATAGAATAATGATGGAGGAATACCTTGTTGGCCATATATCGGATACAAGATGAAAGTCTTTTTGGAAAATATAGGTGTAAACATGACAGGAATGTGTTTATCCTCATGCATGGGCTTTAGTATATGAAGAATGATCTTGACGGATTAGCAAGGAGCATACTGTAGTATGTTCAACAATGTTGGTTGAATAAGATGACAGACTAGGTAAACGCTCTTAAAGACCCGAAACTGTGAGGGAGTATTCTACCACATGAATCGTAGCTGTAAGCTCATGAGGCTTTATACAATATCAAATGGCTAAGAAGTACATGACAGGTTTACCATATGGCTTCATTTGGATGGAGACCAAAATCGATCAAGAGCTTTTTCAGATGCACAATTTGAGACCAGACTTCAGGGTTTAGTAGAAGTCATGGAACATCAAAAAGAAAAGTAGAGTAAGGCAGATGACAACAGTGTGATCAAATTAATAAGTGGAGTGGAACATGTTGCTGAAAATCCAGAGAGGCAGTTGCTGATTATTTGAGGTAAAACAGGAAGCAAGGCTGTTGGAGTTGCCTGTATATCTCACCTGAAGGAGTTTGGTTCATGCAGCTGGTATGTTGCCGGTAGGCATTTTAGGGCGGACAAATGTTACATTAGATTCTGGACTAGCAGTATTTTCCTGCATTCTGCAGATTCTGTGTGTTACTTGCATATGGAATTAGCATTAAAAAGGCACATATAATCAACTGTCGCAGCTATATTCCAGTATGGATGACACTTGATTTGTTTGGGACAAAACTGGAAAGCTACTATTAGGATATTCCCTTTTATTACACTTGTATACCCACAGAATGAAAATTATCTGCAGGTGTAAAGTATCTTGTTTCTGAACTGAGAACGTAGAATTAGAAGGTTTGTGGAAAAAGAAATATCTGAGAGCAATTTTTAACAGTATAGATATTTACAATGAGCATAGACAGACCATGAGAGAGTTTGTTGAGTTGGCAGCAACACATCCTAATTCTATAAATAATGTACAGAAGCCATATAATAAAGTCAAGCTACTTCATATTAAAGAAGAACATACACAAAAAGGTAAAAAGCTTATTAATGATGAGTTAAAAATTACCTGAAGAAAGTATGATGGTCTAGAAGATAATAACAACAGGTTCATTCTAGTTCCAAAAATTCTTGAAATTATGGAGTCTAACGCGTTAAGGATTGTTGGTGACGATATTGCTCATGAGACAAGACAGTTTAGAACCGATGTACAAAAGAAAGAAAAATGCGCTCTTAAAGCATCACAACACAGTGGTCGAAATAGAAGGATGCTCTTTTCGCCTATGATCGCTTTTTAGAATTAGAGGAAAGATGGTTTGCTAAGCTTGCCAAAGATAGAGATGCGGAAGGTGTTGTATTTGCACTTTTAAAATTCTGTGATACAGAAGAGTATGATGCTCCTATTTTGTTGGACGATATTCATGATGCAGGGATTAAAAGGCTGTTACAATTGAAAATTGACCAGGAGTCAGGTAGCATTGAACAAATAAGGACAAGATTACAAACATTTGCTGAAATGCCTTTAAAAAGCGAGGGAGTAATATGATTTTAAAAAGAACACAGGTGTTAAGAAAAAAACTATCAGAATTTTTGTAGAAAGAGAGTGTCTACTTATCCTGATGAGGTTGATAAAACCGGGAAAATCGGAGGAGAGTTATTGATAAACTGGTAAAAGTATAAGTTTATTTCATCAATAATTCCAAAAAGGAATATGGTGGTGCAGGAGCAGATTATGTTTCTTATGCCATAATTATGGAAGAAATCAGTAGGAGATGTGCATCTACCGGAACATATATCACAGCCGGATCATCTCTGTTGCCTCCTTTGGTAGCTTTGGAACACCTGAACAAAAAGAAAAGTATTTAAGACCACTTGCAGAAGGAAAATACATTGGAAGCTTTGGATTATGAGAACCCGGAGCAGGATCGGATGCCAGAGCAGGACAGACAATTGCTATTGATAAGGGTGAATATTACAGAATTAAGCGGAGAAATGTTTATAACTAACGCTCCTATTTGTGATTTTGCAATAATTTCAGCAATGACGGATAAAAAGATAGAGGAACTAAAGGGGATAGAGTACTTTTTGAGTTTGAATCTAAATGGGATGGTTTTTCAGTCGGTGCACATGAAGATAAGATGGGAATTCGTGGTACGAGACTGAGATATTATATTGGATAAAGTAAAGGTTCCTAAGTCTAATTTACTTGGAGAGAGAAGGACGTGGCTTTAAGATAATGCTGACACATTGGATTACGGACGAATTGGGTCTAGCACAGGCTCTTGGAGTAGCACAAGAGAGCATTAGATGGAGCGATAAAAGTACACTCAAGAAAATTCAGTTTAATGAGACTAGCAGAGATTCCAAAATACGCAGTTTACTAGTGCAGATATGGCTACAAGGTTCGAGGCTGCAAGATGCATTTATGTATGATGCAGCTATGAAAAAGATAGTGGCGGAGTACCTGGACTTGAGTCAGCTATGGCAAAATATTATGCAGCAGAAACAGCAAACGAAGTTGCATATAAAAAGCACTACAACTCCATGGAGGATACGGATATATCAAGGATTATCTATTGAGGAGAATATATAGAGATGCAAGGATTTTTGTCAATTTATGAAGGAACATCACGGGTACAACAAATGGTTGTGCAGGCCATGTGATAAAAGTGATAAAATAACAAGCTTATAGTTTATTTTAATTAACATGGAGGATTTATTTTTGAGAATTATAGTATGTACCAAAACAGGTACCTGATACTACAGAAGTGCGTATAGATCACTAAAACAAATACGCTTATAAGAGATGGTGTACCTGAGTATTTTTAAGCCGGATGATGCAAATGCCTTGAGGGACGTTAACAATAAAGATAAGTTACCTGATACAATAGTAAGTGTCATGTTCTATGGGATATACAGGCTGAAAACATGCTTAGAGATTGCTGGCTATGGGTGCGGATGAAGCATAGTTTGATTTCAGACAGAGCGTGACGGATCGAGATACATGGAGCTACATCAAATGCATTGGCATCGGCATGTCGCAAATTGAAAAGATTATGATTTTATATTTGGTGGAAGACAGGCAATGAGATGGAGATACAGCTCAAGTAGAGATACTAAACAACAGAAAAACTTGGAATTCCACAGATAACATATGTGCAGGATATTGTATTAAATGACGATACACTGTGACAGTACAAAGACAGCTGGAAGATGGATATGAAGTAATAAAGGTAAAAGTCACCGGCTATGTTGACTGCTGTTAAAAAGTAAACAGTCCAAGATACATGAGCGTTGATAGAATATTTGAAGCTATGAAGATGGATATAACACGTTGGAATATTGACGATTTGGACGTGTCGCAACAGATGTGAGGTCTTAAGGCATCTCCCTACAGGTATATAAATCCTTTACTCCACCAGCTAAGGGAATTCTGTTATGCTTGAAGGAAGCGTAAAAAGATATGGTTGAACAATTGGCTGTCAAGTTTAAACATCATCACATTATCTGATGGGAGGAAAGCATGGATAACAGAGGATATAAAATCATTTAAAAGGGTGTGGGTATTTGCCGAACAGCGTCAGGAGTACTCACCTGTGAGTTATTGAACTTTTGGGAGAAGGAAAGAAACTTGCAAAGTAAGATTGGCGTTGAACTATGTGCATTTCTTGCAGGAGATAATGTTGATGATTTGATACCTGAGCTTATACAGCACGGTGCCGATAAGGTATATTATGTAAATAACAAGTTATTACATAATTATACTACACAACAGTTATGCAAAAGGTGTTGGAAAAGAGCAGTAGAAGAGTATAAGACTAAGATAATTCTTATTGGAGCCACCCATATAGGTAGAGATTTGGCACCAAGGTGCTTCAAAAACTTAACACTGGGACTCTGCAGATTGTACAAAAGCTTGAAATAGATGAGGAAGATGGGAGCTTTTTGCAGACAAGACCTGCATTTGGCGGTAATTTGATAGCAACTATTATCTGCCCTGAAACAGACCTCAAATGTGTATGCAGTTCGTCCAGGAGTTATGGATAAGGCTATAAAGATACATCAAAAACAGGAGATATCATTGACGTAAAGGTTGATTTATCCGAGGACGATATAAGAACAGAGTAATAGATATAATAAAAATTAAAGGATATGATTCCTTTTAACTGATGCAGATATTATAGTATCAGGTGGAATGGGAATCAAGAATGCGAGACAGTTTAAACTATTAAAGGAGCTTGCAGATATCTTGGGAGGCACTATAGGTTGCTTCAAGAGCTACAGTTGATGCCGGATGGATTGATAGATCGAACAAGTTGGGCAAACAGGAACAACTGTACGTCAAAAGTGTATATTGCATAGTGGTATTTCAGGTGCTATACACAGCATTTGGCCGTATGCGAGGATTCAGGGATGTAGTTGCTAATAATACAAATCCTACACACCTATATTTGATGTAGCTGACTATGGTATTGTAGGAGATATAGTATGAAGTAGTCCCACAACTAATGAGAGCTTTTTAAAGATGGTGCACGTTTAGAAGAATTATTTAATAAAGGTTAAGGAGGAAGTATATGGATAAGAATACTTCTCAAAAATCAGCTTTTAGAACAATGTTTTCAGTTGCAGCGGTTTGGTTTAGCACACATGTAGGTGGTGGATTTGCAACAGGTAATCAAACTGTGCAGTATTTTTGTAAAGTATAGATTTACCGCATTGTTTGTACCTGCATTGGTAATAATGCTTTTGGGATGGTGTTATTATAATGATGCAGTAATAGCTAAGAATCACAAAGCTTTCCGTTATGATGAATTAACATCACTTATATGCTCCATTTTCATCTGCAGGTAAATTGTTTTTGACATTTGACTTTCTTCGTATTGGTTGTAGTAGGTGCCGGTATTCGCAGTGCAGGTGGAGGAAAGTTGTTTGCAAGCCTTTGGGGATTGAACTTTTACATCGGTTGTATAATAACAGGAGCGATATTCTTTGTTCTGACTATATTTGGAGCAGGACTTGTTGAAAAGGCATCTACATTATAACAATTATGATTTTTGGTTTGCCTTATTGCACTATTGATTCCAGGATTGTCACTTGGACAGAGCAGGCATAAGTGAAAGTTGCTGCAACAAAAGCATGTAGAAAGGATCTTTTAGGAACTGCAATATGGAACGGATTGTTGTACGCAGTTTCAGAGTTTGGTAGTTGCATCTATTATCAGTACATCTCAGCTCTTGATACAACATGTATGGGATTTTGCTATAATCGGAACTGTTATAAACGGTCTTATGACACACTTTGTGCCATAATGATACTGAGGGAAATATGAGATACACTCACACAACGAAGATGGTATGAGTCTTCAATTTTCAATATAGCTAAATCTATAAATTCACCAATTTTGTTATATGCATATTCAGTTATATTGTTCTGTGCATTTTGTATCAACAGGTGTAGGGAGTAGTATTTGGACTTGTAACAAGATTTGAGAAAGTTGGTTAAATCATTAAATATCGAGCAAAGAAGAATAATTATATCACTCATTTCAATTGATGATAGCTACATTGTTATCATTTACCCAGGACTTACAAAGCTTATAGCTGTAGGTTATAGTTGGATTGGTAGAGTTTGTGTGTTCTTGCTTGTAATACCTTTGTGAGTTGTGGCTCCTATAAAGAACATGCGAAGTTTAAAAGGAACACCCTGAGTAGAATAAAATTTATAACTTAGGGTTTTATTATATGAGAGATATGGTAAACCTAAGTTTTTTATAATCAGATATAAAAATATATAGGAGAAATGACAATATATGAGTGACAATCAAAAATTATCTTCACTGACTACGGAGCAAACAGAATTCAAGCGTGAAATCAGTGTGTTTGGTGGAATAAGCATTATTAGTGGTATTATGGTGGTTCAGGTATATTTTTATCTTGGGTCATATGTATTACAAGAACGAAGATGAATAGTGGATTGGCATTGATTTGTTGGATACAGGAACAGTTGCAATATTGCAAAACGTTTGATTCCGGATTTTTCACTTGAAGAACGTGAAAAATTTTGATTGAAACCATGGAATATGCAGTAGCACATGGACTTACTAGTGTGCAAAGCAATGATGTTGGAACAACATTTATGGATAGATAGGCCTTTTCAAACTTTTTCATGATATATATGATAAAGAGCGAAGGATTGCTAGATATAGGCATCAAGTATGTTTTTAATAATGTAGAAGACTTTAAAAGTACTTAGAAAATGGTGAATATGTACATGGTGTTTATCAAAGATTCTTGGCTTACTCTTGGGATATCTAAAATTATTTAAAGACGGAAGTCTTGGGGCTAGAACAGCTCTTATGACAGATGGATATGTTGGTGAACCTGATGACCATAGGGCATTGAATGGATTAGCGTTGAGGATATGGACGAGGTAATGCAAGTTAGCTAAGAAAAAGGACTTCAAGTTGTTACTCATGTTATTGGTGATGAGGCTGTAAAAACGTACTATTGATAGTTATGAAAAGGCATTTGTGGATGATAAAAATAAATTAAGACATGCTTTGATACATTGTCAAATTACAAGTAGTGAGATTAATAGATAGGATTGCTAAACTCAATATACTTGTTTTGCACAGCTAATATTCTTGGATTATGATATGAAGATGCATGGATAATCTTGTAGGCTCTAAGCTTGCCTCGACTTCATATGCATTTGGAAGTTTGGCCGGAAAGGGAGTACATGTAGCGTATGGCACAGATTGTCCTGTAGAAGATTGTAATCCGTTTCCAAATATATATATGGCTGTAACCAGGAAGGATAAAATGAAATCCTAAGGAAGGTTATTATCCTAATGAGTGTGTTGATGTGAAACAGCCATTGATGCTTATACATTAGAAAGTGCATATGGAGAGTTCATGGAAGATGTTAAAGGACGTATAAAACCCGGATTTTTGGCGGATATGGTGCTACTGGACAAAGATATTTTTACCGTAGAACATGACGATATCAAAAATATATTGCCTGTATTGACTATGGTGGGTGGTAAAGTTGTATATAAGAAAGATTAAGAAAAATATATGGTTTTATTATAAATTACAGCGACCATAAGTTTTTATATAACCATGAAACTCCTTTTTAAAGTTATTCACCGTATTAGCAAGACAAAAGTGCCCTGAAACTCATCAAGAAAAACTCTCAAATTCATGTTTCTATTGGCATATTATCAACATAAAGTACACATATATTTGTGCGAGATTAACATAATAAAAATATTATAAGGTCAATGTTCACAAAAGTTATAAAGGGATATTGACATAAAATTAGTTACTATTTATAATTAAATCATTAGAAGATTGTTGAAGCAACTATGAATATATCAGTAGTATTTGATATATTCAAATATTGATATAAAGATATTATATCTTTATATATAAGAGGCTATCATAAATGCTACAGGAAAGACTTGATTTGAATGACTTATAATTAATCCTGCAGTGTATGATAGCCTTCATTTCTCATCCATCCACATCTATTGTGATTATTTGTCCTGTAAGATATTTTGGATGTTGCAATTTTGTGAACAAGATCGGCGACTTCATCTGCTTCGCCACCTCTTCCAAGCGGTATTTCGTCAAATATAGCGTTTAATTCTTCCTTATCAAAACATTTATTCATTTCAGTATTGATAAATCCAGGAGAAATCGCATTTACAAAAATATTACTTGGTGCAAGCTCTTTTGCCAGTGCTTTTTGCAAAACTGTTTAAACCTCCCTTGGAGGCTGAGTATACCACCTCCATGGATGCACCTATATTCCCCCAGACAGACGAAATATTTATAATATGCCCTTTTTTTGTTCCTTTAACATATAAGGGTTATAGCTTTGACATTAAAAATACTGATGTGAGATTAGTATTAATTACATTGTTCCACTCATCTATTGACATATCCTGCATCAAACCGATAAAGGATATACCTGCGTATTACCAGTATTTCTGTGGGATATATTTCTTTTTGTTGAAGATGATATAAAATCTATTACAGCTTTTTCATTCGTGATATCACAGAGTTCTGTATAACATTTTTACACCTGTATCTTCAATTATCTTTTTGTTTCTTCAAGTCCTTTGGCGTTTGATTTTGCACAGTGATTATATTACATTTATGTTTTGCGAATTCTATTGCGACGGCTCTGCCGATACCGCCAGAAAGCACCTGTTATAAGTACATTCATAATGTTCCTCTTTTTGTATATTTTATTTTTACATTAAGGTAAAAGAAAACATATAATTAAAATGAGATAATGCAGTTTATACCTTAAAAACCATATTTTATACCTTTTTATGTAGATTATATGAAATTCATGTATAATAGCAATTGTTAGAAATCAGATGTTAAAAGGTGATACGGGAGTTCCATCAATCTTGAGTGAATTTGTTTGGAGTATATAGGAGATCGCAGTAAAAAGCTATCATTTGAATAAGCTTTTTACGTTAAAATAAAACAAATAGATTTACTGCAGTTTGTACCTTAAAAACCGCAGTTTATACTTTTTTATAAAAGTATATTTTTTCTGCTATAATCATAATTGTCAAAAGCCAAGAAATGTTTGAAGTCAAACTTTTTCATAAATATCAATGTTTTATTTTTAGAGTGATTGTTACAGTGATATAGCAAAAGGCTGGTGATAATAGGGTGTTTTAAGAGTGATTGTAGAGTGTGTTATATAGTTGAGGCGATATAACATAGTTAGAGTGATATATTTACGCAAGGTTAGAGTTATAAAAAAATGTTAGAGTAAAAATAAAAGGCATGGTGATGTGAGGCGCCATGCACTTTTTATTCCCCACTATCAAAGGTAGAATATGAGATGTATAAATGGTATAATAGAACCTGACATGATTAAGGAGAAGATATGAAGAAGATATTGTCTTATATATTTGTAGCAGTTTGGTGTATTTGTATTATATTGCTTGCATTAAACATCTCTACCGATATGGTTAAATTAAGTGATAAAAGCTTTTTGAATTCATTGTTTTTCATGATGGTGTTTGGAATATTCAGGACAATGGTATTTTCAAATATTTTAACAGGCAGACTTAAATTTAGGTTAGCAAGGATTGTTATAATAATACTCTCAGGATATTTTCAAGTACTTTCGTTGTATACGTTTTTAGCAAATAAAATATTGAGGTGTTGTATGAGAAGGAGTTTGCATTTTATATTTGATTCTATATGGATAATATGTTTATTAGTATTGTCTTTAAATAATTTTTACAAAAGTATATTGATTTAAGTGAAAAGTATGAGACCTTGTTGTTTTTGCAAATTGAAACAGTTTGCCATATATCACCTTTATGTGATTTTATGGCAACCAGTTTTTATCATTGATTCAAGTTCTTTTTCTCTTTTTCTAATATCAAGCTCATCGTCTACCAGATCATGCAGAGATATATTGTCAACTACATTGTTATAGCATCTTCAACCTTTTAAACAGGTTCTGTGTAACACAAAAGTCTGAATGCACACAGGAACCGTTGCCGTCAAGACAGTCAACCGGGAGAGTGACCCTTCGGTAAGTCTCAGTATTTCACTAACAGTATATTCTTCTACAGGTTTGATGAGTAAATATCGCCTTGAGCACCACGAATACTTTTTACAAGCAGCCTTTGAGAGAATGAAACTATCTGCTCCAAGTATTTTTCTGAAATTCCGTAGGATTTGGAAACCTGATTTATTTTTGTGGGTGTATCGGGTTTAGTGCAAAACTCGACCATCATTTTTAAAAACATATCTACCTCTAGTAGAAATTTTCATTTGATTCCTCTTTTCTATGTTATCTGATGATTAATTTTTAGCTAGAGAGCCTTTGGAGTTTGAGCAAAATCATCAGTTTGATTTGATTTAATACCTAGTATCTAACTAGGAATTGATACTATCATATCAAATATGGAAATAAATGTAAAACTAAGTATGGTGATATTATTATAAATATGTGGTATAATGAAGACTTTAAGAGAGCTTATTAATTTACATATTTTATGTTTTACGATAGAAAGGGCAAAGATGGAGAAGAACAGTCGATTTTTGATAATGCCAGAAGCTATATTTAACGGTATGAATACTTTTCTTACAACAAAGACTGTAGTGGGAGAACCTATTGTTGTAGGTGATACTACAATAATACCATTGGTGGATGTAAGTTGCGGAATGGCAACGGGTACATTTGAAGAAACCTCAAAGTCAAAAGGGTGGCGGCGGGAATGAGTGCCAAGATAACACCGAGTGCAATGCTTATTATTCAAGACGGAAGAACCAAGGTTGTGAATATAAAAAATCAGGATGCATTCACTAAAATCCTTGATATGATTCCTGAGCTTATAAATAAGGTTACAAACAAGTCTGATGTAGACAAGGATGCTACAAAGCAGGCTGAGACAATATTAAATGAAAGTGAAAGTAAATATATTGATTGACATTCACTATATTTTTTTAGTGTATACTTAGTAGGTATGCCGCTCAATGTTGGTTTCAAGCCTGTTTCAGGCACCAATTTTGGCAGTAATGATAATAGGAGGTATCCTTATGTACGCAATTATTGCTACAGGTGGTAAGCAGTATAAGGTTTCTGAAGGAGATATCATTAGAGTGAAAACTTGGAAAAAGCAGACGGTGAGGCTGTTACATTCGATCGAGTTCTTGCACTAAACGATGGAGAACTTAAAGTTGGAACACCTACTGTAACAGGAGCAAGTGTTAGTGCATCTGTTCTTAAAGAGGGGCAAGGCTAAGAAGGTTGTGTATACAAGTACAAGCCTAAAAAGGTCACCACAAGAAGAACGGTCACAGACAGCAGTTTACAGAAGTTAAGATTGAAAAGATTAATGCATAATCTTTATGATTGACGTTATTGCATTTGCTAAAGATGGCAAATACACCGGTTTGAAAGTTTCAGGACATGCAAACTTTGATGAAGAAGGCAAGGATATAGTATGTGCGGCGGTTTCGGTGCTTACACTGAATCTGGCAAATTCTATTGAACATTTTTGTGATGACGACTTTACGGTCGATTCTGATGACAGCTTCTTTTCGTTTGTTTTGCATAATGAAGTGAAAAATCAGGGACTATTACTGGATTCATGTATTCTTGGTCTTATTGATATAGGGAGAAAAGTACGGAGATTTTATCAAGATTAATTTACAGGAGGTCAAGTAAATGTTAAAAATGAACCTTCAGCTTTTTCGCTCATAAAAAGGGAGTTGGATCTACAAAAGAACGGTCGTGACTCTGAGTCAAAAAGACTTGGTGCTAAGAGAGCAGACGGACAGTTTGTTTTAGCTGGAAATATACTATACAGACAGAGAGGTACAAAAGATTCATCCGGGGAGCTAACGTAGGTCGTGGTGGTGATGATACTTTGTTCGCTACAGTTGACGGTGTAGTTCGTTTTTGAAAGAAAGGGCAGAGACAAAAAAAGCAGGTTTCTGTTTGCCCAAAGAGCTATTGCTGAATAAGAGTTGAGACAGGAGGCTTCATACAGATGTATGAGGCCTTCTTTAACTCTAAAGAAGGTATTTATGTTTGCTGACAGTGCAAAAATTTTTATAAAAATCAGGCAAGGGCGGAGATGGACATGTAAGCTTTAGAAGAGAGCTTTTTGTGGCAGCCGGCGGTCAGGACAGGTGAGTGACAGTGGAAAGGGCGGAGATATCATTTTTGAAGTGGATGAAGGTCTGAATACACTCACCGATTTTAGAATGAAGAGAAAATATGTGGCGGGAGACGGTGAGCCAGGTGGTAAGAGAAAATGCCATGGTGCTGATGCCAAAAGTCTGACGCTTAAAAGTACCTGAGGGTACAGTAATAAAGGACTTTGAAACAGGCAAAGTAATTGCCGATATGTCCGGAGAAAATAAGAGAGAGGTTATCCTTAGGGGCGGTAAAGGCGGTTTCGGAAATATGAATTTTGCCACCGCTACCATGCAGGTACCTAAGTTTGCAAAGCCCAGTCAGCCCGGAAAAGAGATGTTTGTTCTCTTGGAGCTGAAGGTTATAGCTGATGTAGGTCTCGTAGGATTCCCTAATGTAGGTAAGTCAACACTGCTCTCCAGAGTAAGTAATGCAAAGCCTAAGATTGCTAATTATCACTTTACAACACTTGATCCTCATCTGGGAGTGGTGGATGTAAAGGGAGCAGGCGGTTTTGTTATGGCGGATATTCCGGGACTTATAGAGGGTGCCAGTGAAGGTGTAGGCCTTGGACATGATTTCCTAAGGCATATTGAAAGAACCAAGGTACTTGTACATGTGGTAGATGCGGCTTCTACTGAAGGCAGAGATCCTGTAGAGGATATAAAAACCATCATGAATGAGCTTAAGAGTTATGATGAGAGCCTGCTTGAAAGACCGCAGCTTATTGCCGCAAATAAAATAGATGCAATCTATGACGAGAGAACAGTCAAATAGAGAGAATAAGAGGCTTTTCCCGACATTAAGGTCTTCCCTATATCAGGTGTAAGCGGAAAAGGTATACAGGAGCTTCTCTATGAACTTGTAAATGTTTTAAGTACAATCGACAGAACTGTTAAAGTTTTTGAGAAAGAGTTTGAAGTAGATTATTCAAGTGATAAGAATCTTCCGTTTACAGTTGAAATTGATGAGGACGGAGTATTTGTGGTAGAAGGTTTAAAGAATTGAAAAGATGCTTGGATATACAAATCTTGATTCTGAGAAGGGATTTGATTTCTTCAGAAATTCTTAAAGACTTCAGGTGTTTTGGAAAAAGCTGGAAGAGGCAGGAATAGTTGATGGAAATACTGTTCGTATGTATGGCCATGAGTTTGACTATTATAAGTAAATAGGAGAAAAAAATGAATAGTAGACAAAGAGCATATTTAAAGGGACTGGCTATGAGCCTTGACCCTATAATGCAAATAGGTAAAGCTTCTCTTACAGAGGAGAATGCTGCAGCTATTGCAGAGCTATGGAGCCAGAGAGTTAATAAAGATATCTGTTTTGAAAAAAACTGTGCCGACGATCCTAAAGATAATTGCAGCCGAAAGTTGCAAAAGCTTACAAGAAGCGAAGTAGTACAGGTTATAGGGAAAGAAGATAGTACTTTATAAACAGGCTGATGAGCCTAAGAACAGAAAGATAAACCTTCGAAATAATATGAAAAGAATCGGTATTCTTGGCGGTACATTCGATCCAAAGTACATTTCGGACATTTGATACTGGCAGAGGAAGCAAAAAGTTGTGTAATCTTGATGAGTATGGTTTATGCCCGCAAAGACACCGCCACATAAAGCTGGTAAAAGATCGGTGAATTCTCTATCAGAAAATCCATGATTGAATTGGCGATACAGGGGCATGGCGGACTTTTATTGTTCGGATTTTTGAAAATACTTTAGAAGGTAATTCCTACACTTTCAATACTTTGGAAAAACTTCAGGTAAGTATATTGACGATGAGTTTTACTTTATTATAGGGTGCGGATTCGTTTTATGAGATAGAAACCTGGAAAAATCCGGATATTATATTAAAGATAGTAAAATTGATAGTGGCATCAAGGGATTACAGCAATGAAAATCTTACCTTGAAAAAAAGCATTTTGAGCATCTGAAAAGTAAATATGAAATTAAAGGTATTTACTTTTTGGATACTATGGATATTGATATTTCTTCAACTCAGATAAAGGGAATTGGCCGGAGGCGGAGAAAGTATTACAAAGTATGTTCCTGAGAGTGTTTGCAGATATATAGAAGAGAATAAAATATATGTTTGATTTTTAGTCGAGAAAATATGAACCTTATAAAGGCCGATTTGAAAGATAGTGCCGAGATATGAGCATACTCTTGGGTGATATACATCAGCTGCTGAGCCCATGCGCTATGGAGGATATTGTAAAGGCGGAACTTGCAGGGTATTTTTGCATGATGTTGCAAAAGGAGAGAAGGTTTCAAAACTCAAAGAGGATATGAAAGGATTTGACGATCCTTATACCGATAAAACTTATGTTGCTTTGGTGGCAGATAAAGCGCCTCAAATTCTTCATGCAATATACGCACCTTACTTGGCAAGAAAAACTACAATATTAAAGATGAAGATATCTTGTCGGCTATAAGATGGCATACGACAGGTAAAAAGATATGGTATGTTGGAAAAATTGTATTTGTTGCAGACTATATAGAACCTAACAGAAAACAATTACCGAGTAGAGTGAGATAAGAAAAACTTTGCATTTGAGGATATAACTAAAGCGATAGGAAGAATTGCAAATTCAACTATTGAGTATTTGAAACAGTCAGGATATGTATATAGATAAATTTACATATGAATTGAGAGATGAAGAGGTGTAGATGGAAATAAAAGAGATGTAAGAAAGATTTATAATATAATTGATGACAAAAAGGCGAAGATATCAAGGTTATTGATATAACAAAAAGTAAGTTCATGGCGGATTATTTTATAATAGCCAGTGCAAATAATATAAATCAGGTTCAGGCTATATCTGATGAGATTGATTTTTATTTTAGGTAGAAGAAGTTGTTCCGCATGCTATAAGGAAATAAGAATGCAACATGGATGTTGCTGGATTACAGAGATATTGTTGTTCATATTTTTCTTAGAGAAGACAGAGCTTTTCTATGATCTTGACAGAATCTGGAGACGGAATAGAAGTGGAGATGTAAAAAGCTGCCGAAGAGGCAGCATCTAGCTCGCGATCGGGACTCGAACCGACGACCTACTCATTACGAGATGAGTTGCACTACCAACTGTGCTACAAGCCTATATATGAATAAAGGAAAGGGCTTCCTCTTCGCTGCACTGACAATCAGGAATCGAACCCGGGTTTGCGCCGTGAGAGGCGCCGTCTTAGCCGCTTGACCAATTGGCTGGCTAACGGGATATATGCTTTTGATGACCAATCCGGGAATCAGACCAGGTTTGCGCCGTGAGAGGGCGCCGTCTTATCGCTTGACCAATGTGGCCTTATAAATCGAGGTGACAAAGATTCGAACTTGCGACCTCAGCGTCCCGAACGCTGCACTCCAGCAAACTGAGCCCACACCTCAGTTTAAAAGCAGGGGAAGAGGGGCTCGAACCCCATTACGGTTTTGGAGACCGTTGCTCTACCATTGAACTATTCCCCTCTGTAGGTACTTTGATACTATACCAGTTAAGCTCTAATCTGTCAACTAAAAAGTTTTTATTTTTTATAAAAATTTGATTGAATTTTTGGATTCGTATTATAATCAAAGTAAATATTTGAAGGGGTGCTAATACCCGGCTGAGAGGTTTTACCTTAACCCATAACCTGATCAAGGTAATGCCGGCGTAGGAAAGAAAAAAAGACTGCAGTAGAGCAGTCTGAGATAAATATGAATGCGAGTGTAGCTATACAGACATTACCTGAAGTATATGACAATGAAGAAATAGTAAATTGTAGATGAGGTAATAGCATATATAAAAAGTACAGGTTTGAAATATTATGTCAGATTATTTTGAAACAACAATTGAGGGCGAATATGACGAACTGATGGATATTGTAAAGGAATGCCAACATGTGGCGATAAGAGCAGGTGCACCAGGGGGTAATGAGCTTATATTAAAGTAAGCTTTAAAACCTGACGGAGATTTGCTTACAATAGACAGAAAGGTGACAAAAACACCATACAGATGAAAAAAATAAAAGAGACAGTATATACCCGATCGGATTTGGTGTTTTATTTTTGTTAATCTGACGAGATGCTTTGCAGCCTACAAATAATACCGGGATATCTCATGCCTTCACCTGTGCAGATAGTAAGTGCATTGGCAGAAGATTTTTCATTACTTATGTATCATCTTTTATATACGCTGCTTGAAAGTATGCTTGGCCTGATATGTGGAGTGATACTGGGACTTTTATTTGCATTGTTAATGGACAGATTTTTCAAAACTGTATAAAACCTTTTTATCCGATTATTATTATCAATCAAACGATTCCTACAATAGCAATTGCACCGCTTTTGGTATTATGGTTCGGATATGATCTTTTTGCCTAAAAATTATACTGATAGTACTTGTGACTTTTTCCCTATTACGATAGAGTGTACTTGAAAGTTTTAAGAGTACGGACAAAGATGGGATAAACCTTTTTAAAGTCTATGGGTGCAAAGAAATTGATATTTATAAATTTATAAAGCTGCCTTCATCTATGGAAATTTTTTTGCAGCATTGAAGATTTCAGCTTCATACTCTGTAGTGAGGTGTAATATCTGAGTGGCTTGGTGGTTAGAGGACTTGGCGTATATATGACAAGGGTTAGAAAGGCATATGCCTTTGACAAGATGTTTGCAGTTATAATTATTATATCTATACTTAGTTTATTATTATTAAAGGCGGTGGATATTTTGGAGAAGATATCCATGCCATGGGAGGAAAACATGAAAAAAGTAATTAGAATTTATTTGTTGCATTAAGTGTCGGTGCTTTGGTTTTGGGAAGTACTGCCTGTGGGAGTAAAAAGAATACAGAAAACGGCAGCAAAAAGCTGACTTTGGTACTTGATTGGACGCCGAATACAAATCATACAGGATTTTATGTTGCAATGGAAAAGGGATACTATAAGGATGCAGGAGTTGAGCTTGAAATAGTTCAACCGCCTGAGGACAGTGCGGAAAATACTTGTTGCAAGCAGTAAGGCAAACTTTGGTGTGTCCTTTCAGGATACTATGGCAGGAGCACTTTCAGGAGACAATGCGCTTCCTATAAAAGCGGTTGCAGCTATAACACAGCATAATACTTCAGGAATAATGTCAAGAAAAGATGACGGAATTACATCACCTAAGGGTCTTGAAGGTAAAAATTATGCTACATGGGATATGCCTATAGAAAAAGCTATGTTAAAAAATGTAGTTGAAAAGGACGGTGGAGATTTCAGCAAGGTAAATCTTATACCCTCAACAGTTACAGATGAGGTATCTGCACTTAGCAGCAAACAGGTAGATGCTATTTGGGTGTATTATGGATGGGCAGGTATTGCAGCCAATGTCAAAAAGCTTTGAATTTGATTATTTTGCTTTTAAAGATATAAATCAACATTTGACTATTATACACCTGTGATTTTTACAAATTGATATGATAAAAATGACAAGGATACGGTTAAAAAGCTTTCTTGAGGCTACAAAAAGGATACGAGGTTGCTGCAGAAATCCTAAGGAGTCTGCGGAAATACTCTTAAAGTATGCACCTGAGATAGATAAAAATCTTGCAATGGCTACTCAGGAGTATTTATCAGCTCAATACATCGATGAAGGTACACCATGGGGATATATTGATGCCGACAGATGGGGAGAATTTTATAAATGGCTAAATGAGAACAACCTTTTTAGAAAACCCTATAGATGAGGGCAGGGCTTGATAATGAATTCATCACAAAATAGTGAGGTTATTTTAGAAGTAAGAAATGTAAAGCTTCGGATATGATGAAAGACAGATTATTTCAAATGTAGATATCGAACTTAAAGATAACGAGTTGGTTTCACTTCTTGGAGTAAGCGGAAGCGGAAAGAGCACTTATTTAATATAATATGGGACTGTTAAAGCCCGATGCAGGAAGGGTAATATATAGAGAGAGGATATCACAGGTAAATCAGGTATTATAAGCTATTCATTTTCAAAAAGACCTTTTGCTGCCTTATATGACGATAGAAGAGAATGTGGTACTTCCTCTTTTTGATAAAAGGAAAAAGAAATCAGAATGCATTGGTAAAGAGGCAAATGAAATGTTAAAGAGTTTAAGCTGGATGCCTATGCAAAAAATATCTAAAGAGCTCTCCAGGAGGTATGAGGCAAGTGCACTTTTAGGACATATCTTTTTTCAAAAGATGTTTCTTTACTTGATGAGCCGTTTTCGCACTGGATGCCATTACAAAGGATGAGATGCATGACTGGTATATGAATATGAAGAAAATATAAAACTTCCACTATATTTATAACCCATGATGTGGACGAGGCGATACTTCTGTCGGACAGAATTTATATTCTTGGAGACGGAGGTATAAAAAACGGAGATAAAAAAATAGAAACCTCTGTGAGATAATTCTTTTAAGCTTACAAAGAGTTTTTGGACTATAAAAAGAGTCTGTAATAGGTTGCCTTGAAAGCAGTAAAAATATAAAACCGGATATAAAAACATCCCGAATATTAAGTTATCAGGGTGTTTTCAGGTTTAATTATCTTTTCAATTCATAAAGATGTAACTTCAAATGTTTCAAAAGTTCGGAATAGCTGCAAATGAGCAGTCAAGATATGTTTTAGAGTCTTTTGCATTCATGCTGAAAATATAATTATAACCTGCTTCAAAAAGGTAGTCCGGTGAGCTCACTGCTTGGGATAGTATATTCCTTTATTTTTGCATTTGTACAGGCATTTAATATATCAAGGTATGAGTTATTTACAAGAGTGGAACCTGACATAATAATTATATCAAGATCGCTGAAAGCACGTCCTTGTGCCTCAGAGCATCTTCTCCAAGGTGGAAATAAATATTTTTGGATAAACCTCCGTACTGTCCTTTGATATATGATAGCTTAGAATCTGTTTTCAGGAAGCTGAGATCGAACGATGGAATTCCTTACATTTATTGGAAAAATCTGATATAAACACCATATCCTATAAGTCCTACCTTCATATCCTTTACATCATATTTAAAATTAGACCTTCATACGCTCAATACCTCTGTCTTTTTAGAAGCTCAGCGGTATTTAACGACACTCATCAAATTGCTAAGCACAACAAGTATGGTACAGAGTGTTTCATCTTCTTTAAGTAAAGTTCAACAATACATTGATCAGAAACTGCCTATAGGTTCTCTTATGATGAGACTCATATTCAGCTATAGGGCTTTTCATTACCTATTCTGAGTGCAAAACTTATTTTTATTATTATCAATAGCCATTGCCCATTTTAAACCCGAAGACAAATTCTTCCAAATTGGCTATGGGAATATCATATTTCTTATACAGAGCAGATTGAGCTCAGTATTCTTTTAATATCCTTCATAATTCTCCTTATAAAAGCAAATGCATTAATATTAAAATGCATACAATTTACTGCTGCAAAAATAATTATAAGACAAAAGTATATTGCTTGTAAATAGAGTAAGACTAACAATAGAAGTTAATAAATTTTATTTGTTTAACATTAAATTACTATAATTGACATTATTTAAAAACCTTGTATGGGACAATTAGCTATGATAGAATAAACTATATACTTTAAAAAAACGAAGTAATCAGGGTATTCTATATGAGTGAATTGACCGGAGAGTGGAAGGAAGTACTTAGCGGAGAATTTAAAAACCATACTAGAAGTTTGTATGAATTTGTAAAGGAGTACAGTACACATACTGTATTTCCGCCAGCAGATAAGATATTTGAGGCATTACATCTTACACCTTTATCAAATATTAAAGTTGTGATTTTTGGGACAGAATGCATATCATGGGAAAATCAGGCGCATGGTTTATCTTTTTCAGTACCTAAGTCCCAAAGAAAATTCCGCCATCTCTTGTAAACATATATAAAGAGCTTCATGATGATGTAGGTACATATATACCTAACGGAAATTTGTTAAAATGGACTAATCAGGGCGTGCTTTTACTTAATACCATACTGACAGTAGAGCTCATAAAGCCTTTTCACATCAGGGAAAGGGCTGGGAGAATTACAGATGCAATAATAAATATTATAAATGATACGGACAGACCTATTGTGTTTATGCTATGGGAAGTGCCACAATATCAAAAACAAAGATGTTAAATAACCCTAAACATCTGGTATTAAAGACTGTGCATCGAGTCCGCTTTCTGCATATAGAGGTTTTTCGGATGTAAGCATTTTTTCTAAAAGCAAACGATTTTTGATTAGAAATAACATATCGCCAATTGATTGGCAAATAGAGAATATTTAGAAGATAAATATGGAAAAGGGATTAGTATGAATATACTGGAGATACTCAAGGTCATAATTATCGGTATTGTGAGGGTATAACTGAATGGCTGCCTATAAGTTCCACAGGTCATATGATTTTAATTGATGAGCTTATCAGACTCAATGCAAGCACCGAATTCAAATCAATGTTTATGGTGGTTATACAGCTTGGTGCCATTTTGGCGGTTGTAGTTTTATATTTTAAAAAGTTGAACCCGTTCAGCAGGGGTAAAAGTTCAAAGATGAGAAGACTTACTATTGAATTGTGGAAGAAGATTATTAGTGCATGTTTGCCGGCCGCTATGCTTGGGTTTTTAATTGATGACTGGCTGGATGCACATCTTTATAACAGTTTGTGGTATCTATGGCACTGATTATATATGGTATTTTATTTATTATGATAGAAAATTCCAATAAAAAGAGGATTGACAGTATCAGAAGCGTTCATGCAATAGATTATCAGACCGCTTTATTTATCGGATTCTTTCAGGTGCTTGCACTTATACCGGGTACATCAAGGTCAGGGGCGACTATTATAGGCGGTATGATTTTAGGGGCTTCAAGAGCGAGTATCGGCTGAGTTTTCCTTTTTCTTAAGTATACCGATAATGTTCGGTGCAAGTCTTTTGAAACTGGTTAAATTCGGTTTCCACTATACTGCAGCTGAAGTTGTATATCTTTTACTTGGAATGATAGTTGCATTTGTGGTATCTGTTTTCTCTATAAGTTTCTTATTGAACTGGATAAAAGAAAAATGATTTTTAAAGTTCTTCGGTTACTATAGAATTGGTCTTGGACTTGTAGTGCTTGTATGGTATTTTTGTATCATCTTTGATGGGATAAATTTCAGGCATATATTTATAATGAAAAACACATTATAAATATATGCCTTTTACTAACAATCTATTAAAAAGCATTATCATAAAAAGAAATTGTACGCAAACAGATAGGAGGATTATGCTTGAACTGGTTGAATATTTAAAAAGATTATGAAAGTGGAATCTGTTCTTGCACCATTATTTAAATTTTTGGAGCAGCATTTGAACTTTTTGGTACCGCTTGTTATAGCAAAAATTATTGATATCGGAATAGAAATAAAAGATTCAAATTATATTATAAAGATGGGAATCCTGCATGTAACATTAGCTGTAATAGGGCTTACATCAGCTATAGTTGCACAGTATTTCAGTGCAAAAGGCTACAACCGGTTTCGGAACAAAACTTAGAGATGATTTGTTTGCCCATATTTTACAGTTTTCACATGCAGAGACTGATATACTTGGAAGAAAACTTTGGTAACCAGAATAACAAATGACAGTGATCAGGGTACAAAACGAGTGTGAAAACAGATTTTTCAGGCTGGTTTTGAGGTCGCCATTTATGAGTTTGCAGGTGCATTTATAATGTCTTTTAATATAGATGCTGAAATGTCACTGATTGCATTTATTGTAATATTAATATTATCAATAATAGTTGCACTCATAATGTCAAGAGTATGGGACTCTATAGAAATGTACAAAAGAAAAGCTTGATAAGGTACTTGGAAAAACAGGAGAAAATCTTACAGGTATCAGAGTGATTCGCCTTTTTCAAAAGAAAAGTGAAATCAGTGAATATGATATTGCGACAGAGGATCTCTACAAGATCGGAGGTAAGGGTGGAAATATATCACGCACTTTTAAATCCTCTTACATATGTTGTAGTAAATTTGGGTATAGTAGCTATACTTCAGGCAGGAGGTATACAGGTAAATATAGGTAATCTAACTACCGGTCAGGTGGTTGCTCTTATAAATTACATGTCACGAGATACTTGTTGAGCTTGTAAAGTTTGCAAATCTCATACTACTTTTAGCAAAGGCTAGTGCCTGTGCAAAGAGAATAAATGAAATATTTGATATAAAGTCTTCGATAAATGGAGGTAACAGAGCTTGTCTTAAATGAGTTTTGACGGAGATATAATAACTTTTTGAAACACGTGGGATTCATATCCTAAATCAAAGGAGGAGCGATTTCAGATATAACATTCTCTGTAAGAAGGGAGAAACCATAGGAATAATCAGGTACGGGTTCAGGAAAAGAGCTCTCTTATAAATTTAATTCCAGATTTTTATGATATAAGCAGAGGCAGTATAAAAATTGCAGGTAGAGATATAAAGGAATACACTTTAGATTCTCTAAGAAAAAAATGTGGCTTTGGTTGAGCAAAAGTCAAGACTTTTTAGAGGAAATATAAGAAACAATCTGCTTTGGGGAGATGAGAGTGCAACTGATGAAGAATTGTATAAAGCCGCAGATATCGCTCAGGCAACAGATGTAATCAATTCCAAAGAAGGCAAGCTTGATTCTGAAGTAGCAATGTATGGAAATAATTTTTCCGGAGGTCAAAAACAGAGGCTTTCCATTATAGAAGTCTTGTAAAAGAGCAGGAATACTTATACTTGATGATTCATCTTCAGCACTTGACTATACTACAGATTCAAGACTCAGAAGGGCAATTAAAGAGATAAAAAAATATTACAACTTTATAGTAAGCCAAAAGAATAGTTTCAATAAAAAGTGCCGACAGAATAATAGTACTGGATGACGGAAAAATTGCAGAGTATCGGTACTCATGAAGAACTTTTGGAGAATAATCCTATCTACAAAGGAAATATACAGTTCAGCAGATAATGACGGAGGAGGATTAAAATGAAGAAAATAAAAAAATACTTTAAAAGAATTTTTAAGCCTGTTGCATCCATACAGATTCAGAATGTTTGTAAGTCTTTTTACTTGCTGTGGTCATCGTGCTTACAACTTTATATCTTCCGATACTTACAGGTAGAGCTGTGGATACAATTGTTTCAAAAGGAAATGTGAGACTTTGAAAAAGCTTATAAAAGTATTTTTACAATGATAATTATAATGTGTATTACGGCTGTGGCTCAGTGGTGTATGACCGCTATAAATAACGGAGTTGCATATCATATGGTAAGAGATATCAGAAATCAGGCATTTGCCAAGATAATGAAACTGCCTATATCATATATAGGATTCTACAAGTCATGGTGAGATAATAAACAGAGTTATAAATGATGTGGATCGGTTTTCCGAAGGACTTTTGATGGGTTTTGCCCAGTTTTTACGAACATACTGACTATTATACTGACTATTATCATATTGTTTAAAAATAAATGTATATGTTACATTGGTAGTTCTTCTTGTTACACCGCTTGCAATGCTGGTTTGCAGGGGCTTATTGCAAAGAATACTTACAAGCATTTCAAGTCACAATCGGAAGAAGAGCAGAATGACAGGAATAGTTGATGAGAGAGTGATTGCAGGACTTGGAACTGTGAAAAACTTCCAACATGGAGAAGGAAATAGAAAACAGGTTTTAAAAAGAATCCGATGGAGGCGCTCAGGGTGGCAAGTCAAAATGCTATATTTATTTCGGCTATAGCATTTCCTGCTACAAGATTTGTAAAACTCTTTGGTATATGCAGGTGTTGCTATTTCAGGAGCATTGCTTGCAATTACAGGAAAAAAATGAGTGTTGGACAGCTTACTTCGGTACTCAGTTATGCTACTCAATATACAAAAGCCTTTTAATAGAAATATCAGGGTTGTTACTGAACTTCAAAAATTCATTTGCCTGTGCCGCAAAGAGTATTTGCACTTATAGATGAAGAAGAATACTTCCTGATAGGGATGTAAATAATAAGATTGAAAAATGTGAGACGAAATGTAGAAATATCACATGTTTATTTCTCCTATGACAAATCAAAGAAACTTATCGAGGATGCTTGTGATGTAAAAAGCCGGACAGAGAATTGCAATAGTGGGATGAGCAGGAAGCGGAAAATCCACTAGTATAAATCTTTTGATGCGCTTTTTATGACATAGAACAGCGGCTCTATTAAGATAGGAGGCAAGAATATCAATGATATTACAAGAAAATCCATCAGAGAAAACTTCGGTATGGTTTGCAGGAGACATGGTTAAAGAATGCGTCAATAAGGGATAATATTGCATTCGGAAAACCTGATGCTACATTTGAAGAGATAGAGGCGGCAGCCAAGGAAGCATATGCCGACAGCTTTATAAAAAGATTACCTGACGGATATGATACAATAGTAACCGAAGGTGGTGAAAACCTTTCGGCCGGACAGAGGCAGCTTCTATGTATTGCAAGAATAATGCTTGTACTGCCACCTATGCTTATACTTGATGAGGCTACCTCAAGTATAGATACAATGACTGAAGCAAGAATAAGTAAGGCATTTGATAAGATGATGACAGGTAGAACAAGTTTTGTAGTTGCTCACAGACTTTCAACCATAAAAAATGCCGATGTGATACTTGTACTTAAAGACGGTCATATAATAGAACAGGGAAATCATAATGAGCTTATGGAGATGAAGGGCTTCTATTATGAATTAAATAATGCAGTTTAAAATTAGAAAAGAGGAATATATGAGAAAATTGGCACTAAGCGATGATATACTGCTTAGCGTAGACAAACCGGCAAGATATATCGGCGGTGAGTTAAATTCAAGAGATAAAAGATTAGAGGATATGAATATCAGATTTATTATGTGTTTTTCCTGATGTCTATGAGATAGGAATGAGATCATATAGGGATGCAGATATGCATATATGACATGTTAAATAAAAAGAAGACACATTCTGTGAGAGATTATTTTTCACCATGGGTGAGACCTTGATAAAGATACTCAGAGAAAAGAATATCCCGCTATTTTCTCCTGGAGAGTCAGGAAAATGTAAAGGATGCCGATATTTTAGGGTAGTTACATTACAGTATGAGATGTGCTATACAAATATTTTACAGGTTTTAGAGCTTTCACAGATTCCGATGTACTCAAAAGACAGAGAGAGAATACCCTATAGTAATAGGTGGCGGTGTGCTCTTATAATCCAGGAGCCTTTGGCACCTTTCTTTGATATATTCTATATAGGTGAGGGCGAAGTGGTTTATGACAAGCTGCTTGACCTGTATAAGGAGTGCAAAAAGTGAAAATCTTTTCAAAGCATGAGTTTTTAAGAAAAAGCAGCAAAACTTGAAGGTATGCTATGTACCTGAGTTCTATGATGTGAGTTATAAAAAGAAGACAGTACTATAGCTTCATTTAAAACCTAAATATGAGGATGTTCCAGTGTTATACATCGAGTTGTTGTTCAAAATATGGATACCGTATCATATCTTTCAAAGCCTGTAGTTCCTTTTATTAAGGTCACACAAGACAGAGTGGTGCCAGAGATAATGAGAGGATGTATCAGAGGCTGCAGATTCTGTCAGGCAGGAAATGTACAGACCGCAAAGAGACATTCACTTGATTACCTTATAAATTATGCAAAAACAATGCTTGATATTACAGGAGCGGAAGAAATTTCCTCAGTTCACTCAGCTCAAGTGATTACAGTCAGCTTGACAAACTTCTTGATTTTCCTTTTGGAATATACAAAGGACAGAGGAATCAATATATCTTTTGCCTTCTTTACGTATTGATGCGTTTTCATTGGATGTAATGAGTGAGTTCAGGATGTAAAAAGAGTTCTTTGACATTTTGCGCCTGAAGCCGGAACACAAGACTGAGAGATGTTATAAATAAAGGGAATTACAGAGGGAAGATATATTAAGCGGTTCTATGGAGGCATTTAAAGGAGGATGGAATAAAGTAAAGCTTTATTTTATGCTTGGACTTCTACAGAAACTGATGAGGATATTAAAGGAATACCTTTGCTTTGTGAAAAATAGCTGAAAATTATTACTCTGTTCAAAGGATCGAAGAATAGGTAGGTATCTATTACCGCAAGTTCATCCTTCTTTGTACCGAAAGCCTTTTACACCTTTCAGTGGGCGAAGATGGAAACAGAGGATGAGTATCTTAGAAGAGCACATCTTGTAAAAGGATACTTTCAGAGAGCAGCTAAAACCAAAAAGAGTATGAGTATCAGTACCATGATGCCGAGGTAACACTTCTTGAAGGACTTATGGCAGAGGTGACAGAAAAATTACGGATGTCATAGTTAATGCTTATAAAAACGGTGCAATGTATGATTCATGGTCGGATCGGTTTAATATGGAATATTGGCTAAAACATACAGAGCAAAAGCGGTATAGATCCCGGATTTTTATACATTAAGGCAAAGAGATTTGGATGAGATATTCCCTTAGGGATTTTATAGATTCAGGAGTTACAAAGGAATTCCCTTATAAAGAGAGTGGAAAAACAGCGCATGAAGATAAGATCTCACCAAACTGCAGACAGCAGTGTTTAGGTTGCGGTGCAAGAAAATATAATGGAGGTGTTTGCTTTGAAGGTAAGAATTAAGTTTGAAAAAACCGAGCAAATGCGTTTTATAGGCCATTTGGATATAATGAGATATTTTCAAAAAGCTATGAGAAGGGCGGACATTCCTATAAAAATACAGTGAAGGATTTTCACCTCATCAGATAATGTCATTTGGTGCTCCCCTTAGTATGGGTGTATCGGGACTTGGTGAATATATGGATATAGAGTTAAAGGAAGGCAGTCATATTTCATCTCAAGAAGCAATAAGAAGGCTCAATGAGATGATGTGCACCGGAATGAAGGTTACCAAGTTTTTACAGATTCCCGATAATTCCAAACCGGCTATGGCTTTGATGGATACAGCCGATTTCAAGGCGGAATTTAAAACTGAAGTAAAAGAAACAGACATTAATACCGCTATAGAAAAGCTTATGTCAAAAGAGTCTATATTACTGACCAAGGTATCAAAAAAGAAAAAGAAAAATCAGTTTGGTAAGTTTGTAGAGGTGGAAACAACTTCAGTTGTAGATATAAAAGCCTTTTTATATATAAGCTTGAAGCTATAAAAAAACGGTGTATACATGCATCTATCACAGGAAGTACAAATAATATAAAAGCCTGCCGCAGTTATGGAATTTTTTATATGAAGAAGGATTATCGGCAGCTAAAAAGAATGAATATTATTTATATAGATTAGATATGTATACGGATGAAGGGAAGGCCCTTGATGAATACGGCTGTGAAATTATCTAAGCTTCTTATCACAAGCTATAAGAATAAAAATTTTGCAATATCATATGATGAGAATAGGGCAAACGAGATAGAGTATATCGAGGATACTTCTACTTGGCAGTATTCATATAGGTAAAGTAAAAATTGCTAAAAAAACATAAATGCCGCCTTTGCAGAGATTGAGTACAATTCAGAACGCCAAACTGTATATTTTGATATGGCTGAACTTAAGCATCTTATATTTGCCGATGAAAAAGAGCATACGGTTTTACATGAGGGCGATGATATTGTAATAAAGATTTCAAAGCTTCCTATAAAGAATAAATTGGCCGGTGCTACTGCAAATCTTTCCGGCTGTGAAGTACTTGATCGAGTATTGCAAAGAAAAACTATATAAAGGCACCTGCAATGCTTTATGCGGGTTCCAAAGACTATATAGATATTGTTAAAGACAGACTAAAAATATGCCGAGTTTGATATAGTAACGGATATCAAGGATATATACGAAGGAATTTTTGATAAAGAAGAGCGTGAAGATATGCTTGGTAGAGTCAGATTCTATGACGATAATATGATAAGTTTAAATAAGCTTTACTCCATAGATACTCTTTTTAGTGAATCATTAAGCAAAAAGGTGTGGTTAAAGGATGGAGGCTATCTATGCATAGAATCTACGGAAGCTCTTACAGTTGTTGATGTGAATACCGGGAAAAATGTCCGGAAAAAAGAAGCCGGAATAATTAAATTAAACACAAATCTGGAAGCAATAAAAAGAGACTGCAAGGCAGTTAAGACTTAGAAATATTTCAGGTATTATAATTATAGATTTAATAAATACCACGGATAAATCCGAAATAGATTTGATATATCATACTATGAAAGATTATCTCAAAGAGGACAGATTAAATACAGTTGCAATAGATATCACAAAAATTATGCCTGTTTGAGATAACCAGAAGAAAAAGAAAGCCAAGCCTTGAAGAGGTTATGAAAAAGTAAACATATACCCGTTCTATAAAATTTAGGACGGGTATATTTTTAGATTTCTAATGGATTATATCACAATACTATTATATAATAATTTCAAGTTGACGAAAAAAATATTTTGTATAGTTATAATAGAGTTAGGCTCTAATAACTCACATGCTCAGTTGTTTGATTAAAAAGGGGAAAAATATGAAACTGGAATTTATAGGTGCGGATCACGAGGTTACAGGAAGTTGTCATTATGTTGAAGTCGGAGATAAAAAGTTTTTAGTGGACTATGGTATGGAGCAGGGAATTAATGTGTATGAAAATGCTCCGCTGCCTGTTTCACCGGCAGAGATAGATTATCTTTTTGTGACACATGCTCATATCGACCATACAGGCATGATTCCACAGCTTGTTGCAAGAGGATTTAAGGGAGAAATATTTTCATCAAATGCCACAATGGAGCTTTGTACCATAATGCTTCGGGACTGTGCGCATATACAGGCTGAAGAGCTAAAGTGGAAAAACAGAAAAGCTGAAAGAGCCGGCAGACAAAAGGAAACGGCGGTATATGAACTTTCCGATGTTGAAGCAAGTATTAAACTCTTTAGAGGTATTGAATATAATAAAAATAGATATTGATGAAAATATAAGTATCAGATTTATAGATGCAGGACATATTCTGGGTTCGGCGTCTATAGAGGTTTTAAGCTTAAAAGAAGGAAATGAGAGCAGAAAAAAATAGTATTTTCAGGTGATATCGGTAATTTCAATAAGCCTCTAATCAGAGATCCGGAGTATATAAAGGATGCAGACTATGTTTTAATGGAGTCGACCTATGGTGACAGATATCATGATGAAGGTGCAGACCATGTTTCTGATTTGGCAAGAATTCTTGAGGAAACATTTGAAAAAGGGGCGAAATGTGGTAATACCTGCATTTGCAGTCGGAAGAACACAGGAGCTGCTTTTATTTTATGAGACAGATAAAAGCAGAACAAAGCTGTAAAAACCTTCGAACTTCCTGTATATGTAGACAGTCCTCTGGCAATAGAAGCAACCAATGTATTTAAAGATAACTTTGCTTGAATGTTATGATGAGGAAACTAAGGAGCTTGTTGAAAACAGTACTAAATCCGATAACTTTCCTAAATCTGAAGATGACGGTAAGCAGTGATGAGTCAATGGCCATAAATATTGATAAATCACCAAAAGTTATAATATCAGCTTCGAGAATGTGTGATGCAGGTCGAATCAGACATCATTTAAAGCACAATCTTTGGAGAAGTGAATGTAGCGTGGTATTTGCCCGGATATCAGGCTTTTGGAACTCTTGGAAGAACTCTGCAGGACAATGTTTCAGAGGTAAGACTTTTTGGAGAAAATATTTCTGTAAACGCACATATTGAAACCTTTAAAAGAGTATAAGTTCACATGCCGATAAAAACGGACTTATAAAATGGGTCACAGCTTTTGAAGAAAAGCCGAAGGAAGTGTTTATAGTGCATGGTGATGATAAAAGTCATGCAAAGCTTTTCAAATGAACTTAAGAGTAAATACGGAATAAATTCATCCGCGCCCTTTTTCAGGCTCTGTTTTTGATCTTATAAGCGGAGAGTGGATAAAAGCAGACTAAGGAGTTGCTGTTGCCGTTAAGGAAGTAAAGGAACCGGAAAGCAGTGTTTACTTGAGACTTCTTGGTGCAGGAGAGAGACTCTTAAAAATCATAAAGAAAATAAACATGGAGCCAACAAGGATTTGGCTAAATTTGCAGATCAGATAAACGATTTGGCAAAAAATGGGAAATTTAGTAGGAGTATATTTTGAAACAATTTAATATATATAATAGCTATTGCAATGGTTGTTTTTAGTGTTGCTGATAATTGCAATTTTAGGAAAACGCACAAACCCTAAGGCTATAGCCAATAATTTTGATTTTTCAATAGATAAGAACAAAAATGACAGAGCCTTTTGACAGATACGACATTTGCACTTGATACATTTATTACAGTATCCATATATAATGGTGGTGATGAGAATGTTTTAAAAGAGTCAATGCAGTTTATAAGAAATTATGAGAGTATATTTTCGGCAACAAGTGAATCTGCAGAATTGTATAAATTAAATCATAGAGAAAAAGGAACTATGAGTGTGGAAGTAAGCGATGAACTGGCATATCTTATAGATAAGGCATTGTATTACAGTACGGTCTCACATGGTGCATTTGATATTACGACAGAACCGCTAAAGGAATTATGGGATTTTAATGCAGAGGAACCTGAGCTTCCAAGTGAGGAAAGTATTAAAGAGGCACTTCCTAAAGTGGATTATACAAGAGTAAGTGTTGAAGGAAATACAGTAAAGTTTACTTCAGATGACACAAGAATAGATCTAGGTTCGATTGCAAAGGGATATATAGCGGATAAGACAAAGGAATATCTTCTGAGTAAAGGTGTTGACAGTGCGATTATTAATCTTGGAGGCAATGTTTTATGTGTGGGTAAAAAGCCAAATGGTGACAACTTTACGATAGGACTTCAAAAACCTTATGCGGACAGAAATGAAACGGTCGCTTTGCTTACGGTGGATGATGAATCGGTTGTTTCATCAGGTGTTTATGAGAGACATTTTGTTATAGACGGTAAAAACTATCATCATATTCTGGACCCGAAAACAGGTTATCCTTATGATAACGGGCTTGTGGAAGTAAGTATACTTACAAAATCATCAACAGAAGCGGACGCACTTTCAACTACATGCTTTTCGCTGGGAGTTGAAGAGGGTGTAAAGCTTCTTGACAGTATACCTGATACCTATGGTTATTTTTATACTCTCAGATTACTCCATAGTTTATTCTGAAGGTGCAAAAGAGCAGCTTGTGCAACCATAAAATTTTTGTAAAGATATTATTAATTTGACTTTGATAGTCAAAAGAGTATATAGTAGTTTCATAACAAATAAAATTTTTGGAGATAAAAATGGAGAGAGAGAAGTACTTGCAAGTATTCAAAGGCAGTAAATCTATATTTAATTCAGTCAGACTTTACCAGACTGCCATTTGTTTATTGTGATGATGAGAGTTTTGATGATGTGGCGTTTTTGTTTGATGAAAAAGAAAATGCTTTGAAGAAATCGGCGGAGTTGGCAGCCAATAAGCAGAAGAATACTGTATTGGAACTTAATCAGGAAGGTATTTTAAGAGCCTTTTACACATATGGCAATAGCCGGTGTGAATGCTGTTAAGTACAATTATCAGGGTAATGAATTTATAATTCAGCTTGAAGAAATAGTGAAGCTCTCGGATTTCAGCGAGTTGCCACCTGAAAAAAGACCTGTGGAGAACAGATCATTACAGCTTACAATGCTCTATTTCGGACAGGAGATAAGAGCAAACCTTGATAATCCTAATACACCTGAGATTCGTGAATTGGAAGAGGAGATGCTTGTAAATATTTTAAAGGCAAGATTCCTTGTACCGGTTAGAGAGGCACAGGTAGACGGAGAAACACAGATGCAGATGCTTATGTTAAGGATAAGTGATAACGGCGGAAATATGATACCTATATTTACAGACAATATAGAGTTTGACAAAATGCCGGGTGATGCAACTGTAAAGAAAACAATAATAGAGGCTAAGCATCTTATAAACTTCCCTATGACACCTGAATGTGACGGATTCCTTATAAATCCTATGGGTGTAAGTATTCCGCTTAATGCCACTATATTAAATAATCTCAGAAATATGGAAATAACACCTGCAAATAAAGAATAAAAATAAAGTGTGAAAGATGAGAATTCATTTTTCACACTTTTTTCTATAAAAATTATCTGTTTTTCATTTCAATATAGTTTTTCGTGCTCCTTAACAGCCATATAAGCAGGTCGTATAATCTTATCGGTATTAATAAGCTCTTCAATTCTGTGAGCGCTCCATCCGACAATTCTTGAACAGGCAAATATCGGGGTATAAAGCTCGGTAGGTAAATCAAGCATTCCATAAACAAAACCGCTGTAAAAGTCAATATTTGCACTTACACCTTTATATATATGTCTTTCAGCTCCTATTACTTCGGGTGCAAGCCTTTCAACTGCACTGTAAAGTTTAAAGTCATTATTTTTATGCTTTGCATTTGCAAGCTGCTCAACATATTTTTTAAATATATTGGCACGTGGATCTGAAAGCGAATATACCGCATGTCCCATACCATATATTAATCCGGCTTTATCAAAGGCTTCTTTTCTTAACAGCTTTAAAAGGTAAGTTTTTATTTCTTCGTCATCATTGATATCCTTTATATGTTTTTTCATATCCTTAAACATTTCAACAACTTTTATATTGGCGCCGCCATGTTTCGGACCTTTCAAAGAGCCGAGAGCTGCCGCTATAGCCGAATAGGTATCTGTACCTGAGGATGTCACCACATGAGTTGTAAAAGTGGAATTGTTACCGCCGCCATGTTCCATATGTAAGACCATGGCAAGGTCAAGCACTTTGGCTTCAAGGTCTGAGTATTTCTTATCCTCTCTAAGCATCAGTAAAATATTCTCGGCAGTAGAAAGCTTGTTTGACGGACGATGAATATACATACTTTTATCTCTGATATAGTGATTGTAGGCATGGTAACCGTATACGCACATCATAGGGAAGGTAGCTATAAGATTTATACACTGGCGTAATACATTTGGAAGAGAGGTATCATCAGCCTTTGAGTCATATGCATACAATGTAAGTACAGATCTGGAAAGCGTGTTCATCATATCCTTACTTGGTGCTTTCATAATGATATCTCTTGTAAAGTTTTTGGGCAGAGATCTCTGTTCACCAAGTAAAAGTTTGAAATTGTTAAGCTCATTTGAAGTAGGCAGATTGCCGAAAAGCATTAAATATGCCACCTCTTCAAATCCGAATCTGTTTTCTTTTAAAAATCCGTCTGTGAGTTCATGTATATCAATACCTTGATATCTAAGCTCACCGTCACATGGTATCTTCTCACCGTTTTCCCTTTTAAATGAGGTTATCTCGGAAATGCGGGTAAGGCCGGCTCTTACACCTTCACCTTGAAGATTGCGCAATCCTCTTTGCACATCAAATTCTTTATACAAGGATTGGTTTATAGTTAAATTTGTAAGGCATTTTGAGGTCAAATCCTCTATTTCTTTTTGTAATCTTTTTGGTTGTAGCTCATATATTCCTCCTTTAAAAATCATACATGTACAAAGTTACTTATATTAATTATACAGTTGTAATAATTATACATTATTTTATAGCATATTTAAATTAAGAAATTATGTACAGTTAGTGAATAAATAATGATTTTTAGACAGCGTAACATAAGTTAAAAGTGTGTTAATCTACACAATTAATTATTAATATACATTTGTAAGGTAAAGAAATATATAGAAAAATTTAAATTATATAGAAAATTTTCCTGTTTACAGCTGTGAAAAAAATTCAATAAAAAGAGTAAAAATATTCTCTGTAAAAATAATCGTACGTAATATTAAAAATAAGCTTACAAATAAACGAACAAACCTAAGGGAGGAAAAACAATGAAATTGTTCAAAAAAGTTTTAGCAGTATCAGTAGCATCTGTGTGTGCTCTTTCATTAGCAGCATGTGGAGGTGGAAGCAAGCCGGCAGAGACAACTGCAGCAGCTACAGAGTCAAAGGAAGAAAGCAAAGCGGCTGAGAGTGTTTCAGAGGCAGTTGCAGCTACAGGTAAGGATGCAAAGGATATCAAAGTAGGTATCTCAATTTATAAGTTTGATGATAACTTCATGACATTATATCGTAACGAGCTTGTTAGATATCTTACAGAGGAAGTTGGTATTCCAAAAGAGAACGTAGTAGTTCAGGACGGTAAGAACGATCAGGCTGAGCAGACAAACCAGATCAACAACTTTATCGCAACTAAGGTTGACGTTATGATTCTTAACCTTGTACAGTCATCTTCAGCCCCAACAGTTACAGATCTTGCTAAGGAAGCAGGAATCCCTGTAGTATACATCAACCGTGAGCCTGATGAGGCTGAGGAGTCAAGATGGGCAGCAGACGGTATCAGCGCAACATATGTAGGTGCAGATGCTCGTCAGTCAGGAACATTCCAGGGTGAGGAAATCGCAGAACTTGAGAATAAGGGTGACATCAACGGTGACGGAACAGTTAAGTACATCATGATCCAGGGTGACCCTGAGAACATTGACGCACAGTACAGAACAGAGTATTCAGTTAAGGCTCTTACAGAGAAGAGCGGATTAAAGGCTGAGCAGCTCTTAATTCAGAGAGGTGACTGGGATCAGGCTAAGGGACAGCAGATTGCACAGGATGCTCTTACACAGTTCGAAACGACATCGAAGTTATCTTCTGTAACAATGACGCTATGGCACTTGGTGCACTTCAGGCTATCAATGCGGCAGGAAGAAAAGTTGGTGAAGATATCTATATCGTAGGTGTTGATGCACTTGCAGAGGCAGTTCAGAACGTATCAGAGGGCAAGATGACAGGTACAGTATTTAACGATTTCATCAGCCAGGCACAGGCGGCAGCAAAGGCAGCTGTATCATTTGCCGGTGGTGAGAAGGTTGATACAAAGATTCCTGTAGACTATGTAAAGGTTACAAAGGATAACGCAGCAGAGATCTTAGAGCTTGTAAAATAATCAAAAATTAACTTAAGTAAACATCTTTCGGGTGTGCCGGTGCACACCCGATTTTTGAAAGGAGCAATGGATGTCAGAGTACAGATTGGAAATGAAAGGGGTTTCTAAAAGTTTCCCCGGTGTAAAAGCACTGGACAATATCCATCTTAATGTCAGACCGGGCAGCGTACATGCTCTTATGGGTGAAAACGGAGCAGGCAAGTCTACACTTATGAAATGTCTGTTCGGAATATATACAATGGATACCGGTGAGGTCTATGTAGACGGAGAAAAAATGAATATATTAAACCCTGATGATGCACTTCATAAGGGATTGGCAATGGTTCATCAGGAGTTACAGCCTGTACCTGCAAGATCTATTGCTGAAAATATGTTTTTGGGCAGATATCCTACAATAAATATAGGCCCTCTAAAAGTAATAGACCATAAGAAGATGGAAAATGAAGCTACCAAATGGCTAAAAGAAGTAAAACTTAATGTAAATCCCAATGCATTATTGCAGACATTATCTATATCACAGATGCAGTCTGTAGAAATAGCAAAAGCTGTTTCGATGGGAGCAAAGATCATCATTTTGGATGAGCCTACATCATCACTTACTGAAAAATGAAGTAAGCGGATTATTTAAAATAATAAGAGAATTAAAGAAAAAGTGTATCTCTTATATATCTCACATAAGATGGCCGAGATAGAGAGATTGCCGATGATATCACCATAATGAGACGAGAACCTATGTTGGTACATGGGAAGTGAAAGATATCAGCGACGTGTGAAATCATAAGACAAATGGTTGGTAGAGAGCTTTCAAATATCTATCCGCCAAAAGATAACATAGAAAAAGGTGAAGTTATACTTAAGGTCGACGACCTTACAAGTATACATGAAAATATATTCAGAACTGCCTCATTTGAACTTAGAAAAGGTGAGATACTCGAGTTTGGCGGACTTGTGGGGTGCAGGTAGAAGCGAACTTATGGAGCCATATTTGGACTTAGAAGTGTGAAATCCGGAAAAGTATGCATATGAAGGGCAAAAGAGCAAAAATATAGCAAAGACCGAGAGATGCTATAAAAGACGGACTTGGAATGATTACAAGAGGACAGAAGAGGAACAGGAATTCTCAGTGCCTTTCAATCAGCGGACAATGTGGCTATTTCTTCATCAATAATTATCTTGTAGCAGGTATTGCATTGGATGACGGTAAAATCAAACAGGTCGTAGATGAAAATGTAAGCAAGCTAAGTATAAAGACTCCAAGTAATAAGACATTGATTCAGTCTTTGTCGGAGGTAATCAGCAAAAGGTTATTATAGTAAGATGGCTTTGCAAACAACCCGGATGTACTGATAATGGATGAGCCTACAAGAGGTATTGACGTAGGGTGCAAAAGTATGAAAATATACCAGATAATGATAAACCTGGCAAAGCGGGAAAGGGCATCATAATGATTTCTTCCGAGATGCCTGAACTTATTGGAATGTCTGACAGAATAATCGTTATGTGCAATGGTGAGATCGCGGTGAAGTATCAAAAGATGATGCTACAGGAAAAATATCATGGCATTAGCTACAAAAATTTTAGGAGGGATACTTATGAGATACAAAATCTTTAGATATAAAGAAATTGTTACTGGATAACGGTATCATAATAGTTTTACTTTTGCTACGTACTGTTTACAGGTATAATGAAGGACAATTTCTTTTCAGCAAGTAACAAGAAACGTTTTGGTAAATGTGCACCAAGAGTAATCATTGCCTTCGGTGTGTCAGCATGTCTTATAACAAAAAGGTACCGATCTTTCAGCAGGTCATCTGGTGAGCCTTTCAGCTTGTATAGCAGGTACACTTTTACAGAATAAAGACTATGCAAAATAAAATGTTTCAAACCTGGGGATATGAATATCCTTAGTACTTTTTAATAGCTATAGCTATTTGTGCAGTATTCGGATGTATCAACGGTATCGTTATAGCCCATTTGAATGTTCCTGCGTTTATCGGAACACTGGGAATGCAGCTTATAGTATGTGGTGTATGTCTTGTTTATACAAAGGCTGAGCCAATCGGTGGATACAGAACAGCATATACAACAGTTGCTACAGGAAACTTTTTAAAGATACCATATCTTTTCATCTATGCACTTGTTATCGGACTCATTATGTGGTTCGTTTTCAATAAAACAAGACATGGTAAGTATATGTATGCAATCGGTGGAAATGAGGCGGCAGCAGAGGTATCAGGTGTTAATGTAAAGAAGACAAAGATACTTATCTACACATCAGCAGCAGTTCTCTATGCAATTGCAGGTTTCCTTTTGGGAGCAAAATCAGGTGGTTCATCTGTAAACATGGGTGCATCATACGAGCTTGAGGCGATTGCGGCTTGTACAATCGGTGGTGTATCTGTAAACGGTGGTATCGGTAGAATATCAGGTTGTGTAATCGGTGTTTTGGTATTCGAGTTATTGAAATCCTCAATGCAGTTCCTCGGAATCAAGCCGGACTTCCAGTTCATAGTACAGGGTATCATCATTGTAGTTGCTAGTGCACTCGATATCAGAGATATATACAGAAGAAGTAATTGATTAAATATAAAACTCCATTTACACCTTTATATGTATGATATAATGATACATATAGGGGTGATTTTTGATTGATATGGAAGACTATAGCGGATTGGTGGAAACATTATACTTGTCCTCAATTCCCGGGTATGAAAGAAAAGATTGTTGAAGGATTGAGATACTTTTTTAGAAGATTGTATCGAAGATCAGGTGGATGCATTATTTGTATAGGAGAAAGCATGGACATAAATCCCATTGATAAAAAGATGAAATATGTAAATTATTAGATGATTTAGAGGCTGAATATGAAATTCATACTTTTTGGTGAAATGAGTGAAGAGTATGATTATTTAGAAGAAGGTAATATCTGCATAACTGTCCTTAACCCTACTTGTCAGTATAAATTATATAGATTTAGAGTATTACGGTGAGTTTACATTGAGCTATTACAGGTGGCACTCGCACTATTTTCCGGATGATATGGATTATGAAGTGTTTTACAATGATTTGACGGCTATACTAAATAATACTAAATGTACTGAAAAATGTAAGTAGCAAAAAGATGGATATATAATACCTTTAAAAGGAGATAAAAGGATATTGAGTCTTCACAATTTTAAAAGTGGCTGAAAGTCTTCCGGATGAATTTATTAAGGAATTAAAGAAAAGTCGGAGGAGTGTAGAGTTGTTCTTTTTGGGATTGTAATAAGAATATAACAATAGATATATAGATATAAAAACATAAGAAGCCACCGATGATATACTGCATTGGTGGCTTTCTTATACAAAGACTTATTTTTAGCTTAAGAAGGATATCATTGTTTAAAATTCTCTTCATAATATTTTTTCAAAGCTCCAACATAAATTTGCTCTGTGATATATGATTTTGAACAGTCATATGAGGGTTGATACACAAAACGGCAGCCATTTTTGATTAGCTTTTTCAGTGCTTCACTCAGTAGAAACATATTGTTGAGATAATGTTTTATATGTGCAGCTTTTATTAAAATCAGACTCATTTATTTCCCTCTATATACATAAATTGCGGTTTCAAAAAGGACGAATTAGACATAATATAATCTTTATCCGGTATATAAACCAATATAATCTTAGGAGAATCTCAATTTTACAAATCTTTCATAAAAATCTTTATAGTAGAGGGAAGTTGCCAAATTTTGTGGAAGCTGCCAAATATCTTGGGTAGTAATATTTTGGGTATTTTTCAGGTTTATTATAATTAATCAATGAGATAGTGGAGTGAGCTGTCATACTGTCAAGTTTACTATATAATACCTTATTTAGGCCATATGCTGCTAAGCAATAAATCATATCATCATGAGATTTCTTTTGGCATAATAATATCATTTTTATAAAAGAGTTATAAATCGATGTCACCGCTATCTGTAGTAGATATATCTCCGATAGTCCGATAATTAAAAATGTATTGATGTAATGTTCTCCTGTACTAATCCTAAAATCTCTGTCATGAAGAAAAGCATAATCCTTTTTATAAAGTATTATAACAAAACATCCTGACAAAGTCTAAAGTAAAAACGCTATGTATTTGCCGGATTTTTATAAGTATCAGCTCAGGATGTTGGGTTTGAGGAGCATCGGAAGAATGAATACTATAAACGAACCTAACAGTCTTGAAGAATATTCCAGATCCGTCTTCCGTCGAAGTACTATGAAAGTTCCGACGTTTTAAATTTCTAATAACCTATTTAATTTTACACAATTCTTTTTAAACCCTTTATTTTAAAGGCTTTTTCTTGCACAAAAAAATATTTAAAAATTTGATTAAATTTTTTTAAAGTATGTTATAATCATAGTACTTCATAGTACTTTTACTTTTAGAGGTGGTTATGGCTTATTTTTTGAGAAAAGAAAAGAAGAAAAAAGGGACTTATCTTCAGATGTATGAATCATTTTGGGATAAGGATAAAAAGCAACCAAGAACAAGAAATGTAAAATCTTTTGGTTATGTTGAAGATTTGATTTCAGATGAGATTCCGGATCCTATTAAATTTTACAGCGACTACATAAAAGAGCAAAATGAGAATAGAACAAAAGCTCTTTCTGAAGAGTCACGTCCTCGTGCATTTTCCTCCCCTGTCGAACTTAATATAGGACACTTTTTGCTATCCTCTATAATTGATGAGCTTGATGTTAAGGAGACTATTGATATACTTGCTTCTCAAATGCGTTTTCAGTTTTCTGTATTTGATTTAATTACACAACTTATTTATGCAAGGGTTATATCTCCATGCTCTAAGTCAAAGACAGCCTCTCATGTATTTCCATACCTTTATGGCAGTTCAACCATCTCTGAAGACCAAGTATATGACGGGTGTTCTTTCATAGGAGAGTCTTATAAAAAGTATATTGATTTGTTTAATCACTCTTATGAAAAGTATTTTAAAAGAGATTTAAGCAATGTATTTTTCGATTGTACTAATTATTACTTTGAAATTGATATCCCTAGTGATGACAAGCAAAAGGGACCTTCAAAAGAGAATAGGCACTCTCCGATAATAGGGCAAGCTTTGCTTTTAGACGCTGATCTTGTACCTGTCTCCATGCAAATGTATCCCGGCAATGAATCGGAAAAGCCGTATATCAGAAAAGTTATTGAAGAAATGAAGCAACGACATAACGTATCAGGTAAAACTATTCAGGTGGCTGATAAAGGCCTTAATTGTGCAAGAAATATTTATTCTGCCGTTAAAGAAGCTAATGACGGCTATATATTTTCAAAAGTCAATACATGGTAAGAATCTAAGTGAAAAGGAAAAAGAAAATGGGTTCTACTTGAGAATGATACAAATGTCTTTTTCTAATTATACTGATGAAAGAGGTAATATATCTTTTCGTCTTAAATCATGTATTGACAGCTTTGATTACAGTTTTAAAGAGATTGATCCGGAAACAGGAAAAGAGAGTGTTACAAGGTTCTCTGTAAAAAGAAAAAGCGTATCGTCTCTTATAATCCTAATCTTGCAAAAAAACAAAGGCTTGAAATAATGAAGATGGTTGATAAAAGCTTCAAAGTTTTCAACGTACAAAAATATCGCTAAAAGATGAACTTGGAGATTGTGCTAAATATGTAGACATCATAACAAAAGATAGTGCAGGCAAGACAATAAAGCCTATAATAGATTTAAATAAATCTAAGATTGATGAAGACCTTAAATATGCAGGATATAATCTTTTAGTTACATCTGAGATAGATATGGAGCCTTTACAAGTATATAAGACATACCATAGCCTATGGAAAGATTGAGGAATCTTTTAAACTTACAAAAATCATACCTGGATGCAAGACCTGTTTATTTACAGAAAAAAAGAAACAATCTATGGGCATTTTTGATATGCTACCTTAGCTTGTTTCTTTTTAAGAGTATTGAAATCAAGTGCTTCAAAGAATAAAATAAACTCTTATGACTTGATCAACTTTATGCGTGATTTTAGGGTGGTAAATAAAGGTGATAATACATATATCAATATATCAAGAGATCAGGCTATTAACGAAAAAGATTAAAAAAACTGGTTGGTTTTAGTAACCTTGATGCCCTCTATTTAACCAAAGCTGAAGTCGACAATTTCTTTTCAAAACTGCATGCTCTTGGACACCTAGAGTACTAGGTTTTGGAGAGAAACGACGAAGATCTGTCATATTATAACAAAACATCCTGACAAAGTCACAAAGTAAAACGCCTTGTATTTGCCGGATTTTTATAAGTATCAGCTAAGGATGTTGAGTTTGAGGAGGCATCGGAAGAATAGAATACATATACAACGAACCTAACAGTCTTGAAGAATATTCCCGGACAGTTTAAACTCCGAATTCCAGAAGAGTCATATAACAGTATATACTAATCACTATTTTTCCTCCTCTCTTTAATTTTACACAATATTTGATATAATCAATAATTATAGAAAATAAGGAGGCTTTTATAGCTGATACAATGAATATAAAAGATAATTACGAAGTAGAGACAAATGAAAAACGGAAGACTTATGAGTAAAGATTGCAGATGAAGTTGTTGCTATGTGTCAGATGTGCCGCTACAGAGGTAGAAGGTGTAGACTCAATGAGGGCAACTTACTAAAGAAATAGTGAGTAAACTTTCAGGAAGTAAGACTGCAAAAGGTATGAGAGGAGTTAAGGTAGAGGTAAATGATGATAAGGTTTGTGATGACCTTGCAATCAATGTAAGCTACAACTACAATATCCCTGAGTAAGTGAGAAAGTACAGGAGAGAGTTAAGAATGCTATCGAGAATATGACAGGACTTACAGTGCTTTGAAGTTAATATTAGATTGCATATGTTGTAAGCAGATAATGAGACATTTTCAAGTACTTATATAAGATGAGCAACTATCGGAATGCTGACGGCTTTGGCAATGGTACCTGGCTTTTGTTGAGACATTAATACCTATCAATTTAGAGTATTCCCTGGATGAAGTTAGGCCTTGCAAATCTGATTGTGATTATTGCTTTTTATTTATTTGATATAAAAACAGGGGTAATAGTTTCACTGCTTAGAATTGTTTTTGATAGCTATGACATTCGGAAATATTTCAATGATGTTTTATTCTATATCAGAGCCACACTTTAGTTTACTTTGCATGATTTTAGCAAAAACAAATCAAAAGGCTTTTTCAATGGTGGGTATAAGTATCATCGGAGGTATAATGCACAATGTGGGACAGATAATCTGTGCGGCATTTGTGGTAAGAACAAATGGAGTATTCACATACCTGCCTGTACTTATGATTGCAGGAGTGAGTCAGCGGAATGCTTATAGGGATACAGCATCACTTGTTATAGTGAGGTAAAAACCCTATATACGCAACAGCTTATTATAAGCAGATGTTAAGCATTCATAATTTAAATATATTATTAAACAGAGATTCATTGCAAGTTTGATTTTATAATCAGGCTTGCTTTTTAGAGATTTCTAGAATGGAGATAAAATGGCAAATACAAAGATTGATGTAGTATCAGGTTTTTAGGTGCAGGAAAAACCACTTTATAAAGAGACTTGTTGAAGGAAATAAGGACAAGGGCAAAAACAATAATAATAGAAAATGAGTTCGGTGAGATCGGTATAGACGGAGGATTTTTAAAGAATTCAGGTATTGAAATCAGAGAGATGAACTCAGGATGCATTTGCTGTTCTTTGGCAGGAGATTTTGAGGCATCTTTAAGAGAACTTTTATCAACTTATGAGCCGAACAGAGTTATTATAGAACCGAGTGGCGTAGGAAAGCTTTTCAGATGTATTGAAGGCTGTTTCGGATGTTGAAAAAGATTTGCCTGTAGAGTCAAATTCTGCCGTAACGGTTGTTGATGTTAAAAAAGTGCAAGATGTATATGAAGAATTTCGGTGAGTTCTTTAACAACCAGATTCGGTTTGCAAATACTATAATCTTATCAAGAACGATTTGGTGGATAACACTAAAATTGAGGAAGCCGTTGCACTTATTAAAAAATGTAAATCCTGATGCGACAATGGTTACAACACCCTTGATAAATTAGCAATGAAAAAAATAGAAGAGCTCTTTATCAAGTCCTATAGATTTAAAGGCTGAATTGCTGATGAATTGGCAAGAGAGCATGAACATCATCATGAGTACGATCGTCACCACGATCGCGACCATCACCATGAACACGATGAGGATTGCGGATGCCATGAACATGAGCACCATCACGAACATGATGAGCACTGTGGATGCCACGATCGCGACCGCGAGGCATCATCATGAGCATGACCATCACCATGAGACATGACGAGCACTGCGGATGTCGCGATCGCGACCACGAGCATGAACATGAACACGAGCACGATCGCTACCACCATCACGATCGCGAACATCACCATGATCAGCTGTGGATGTGGGCATGACTATCACGATCGCCCATCATGCAGATGATGTATTTGACAGTTGGGGAATGGAGCAGGTACCTGCAATAAGCGAAGAAAAGTTAAAGAGTGTACTTGATAGCTTTGCTGATGAGGAAAGATTCGGAGTGGTTCTTAGAGCTAAGGGAATGTTAAAGGATGCAAACAGTGATGATTGGTTCTACTTTTGACCTTGTTCCGGGAGAGAGCGACATCAGAAGAGGTGATGCGGAGTACAGGTAAGGTATGTGTAATCGGCGCAGGATTAAAGACTGAAGAAATAGAGAAGTGTTTTAGAGCTTAAAGCTTATTGATTGGAGAAGTTATGGAAAGATTACCTATTTTTGTCATCAATGGTTTTTTAGAATCCGGTAAAACACAATTTATGAAGTTCACAATGCAGCAGGAGTATTTTCAAACTGAAGGCAACACCTTGTTGATTGTATGTGAAGAAGGTGAGGAGGAATAGATAAGAATTATTGGAATCTACTCACACAACCGTAAAAGTACATAGATGATATATCCGGATTTTACAAAAGAAAAGATGATAGAGTTTACCAAAGAGGTGATCCTGGAGAGAATTCTTATAGAATGGAACGGTTGGGGAACAGGACAAGATACAAATACCTGACATTTGGTATGTAAATCAGATGATTTACAATTTATGATACATCTACATTGTAATTCTATATAAAAACAAGGATTTAAAGGCATATATGGGTAAGATGCTGAAGGATTCAGAACTTGTTATATGTAACAGAGCCGATGATATTGATGAGGAGATTTTAAGTACATATCATCTTCAAATAAAAGGCTATGGCACCAAATGCGGAAATCATTTTTGAGGGCGAAGAAGGAGAGATTACCGGAGATTTCAGTATCAAATCTCCATATAATCTTGACGATCCGAAGCTTATTATTAAGCCTGAGGAATACGGTATCTTCTATGTGGATGCTATGGACAGAACAGAAAAGTATGACGGAAAAAGAAGTTGAGTTCGTTGCGCAGGTGGTAAGACCTGACGGAATCGGTGATGACATTTTGATTCCGGGTAGAAGGGCAATGACTTGTTGTGAGGCCGATATTCAGTTCCTTGGCTTCGTGTGTCATTACAAAGGTGCAAAGAATTTTAAGAACAAGGACTGGGTAAAAGTTAAGGGCAAAATAAAGTATGAGATGAGCCCACAATACCGCGCTAAAGGGCCTGTAATATATGCAAAATGATATTTTACTTACAGGACCTATAGACGGATTAGTACAGTTTTAGGAGAAATATGTCTGATTTAGAATTACTGGAAGAAGCAAAAAAGGCCAGAAAAATGGCCTATGTTCCATATTCAAAATATAAAGTAGGTGCTGCACTTATGACCAAATCAGGAAAGATTATACATGGTTGTAATATAGAGAATGCGGCATATACTCCGTGTAATTGTGCGGAGAGAACAGCTTTTTTTAAAGCGGTATCTGAAGGAATATATGATTTTTGTAAGATAGCCGTTGTCGGAGGCTTTGAAGACTCTGATGCGGATGCTTTATGTACTCCATGTGGGAGTTTGCAGACAGGTCATGCGGGAGTTTTGTAACCCCTAAGAATTTGAAATCATAGTGTCTGACGGTGCAAAGGTAAAACCATGAAATTGGAAGAGTTGCTACCGTTCGGATTTGGATCTGATAATCTAAAATGACAGTTAAAAATGTACATATAAAAAAACAGATATAGGAAGGTTTAATGAAGAAAACATTATTAAATAAATTTATTCTGGTAACGACAATGGGTACGATACTTGTCACAGGTGTCGGAAGAAATATTTTTATAAAAGATATCAATGCGTTTACTACAAAGAAGGGTGCAGTAGATGTGAGTGCACTTAATGTAAGATCAAATGCCGGTACCGGAAATAATACTATTGCTACACTGGAAAGAGATACAAAGTGTTACAGTACTTGATGAAGTAAACAGTGACGGAATGTATTGGTATAAAAATAAGTTTTAATACCGGCTCAGGTGACAGAGAAGGCTATGTTGCAAAGAATTATATAAAGACGGAAAGTACTGCAGAAGTATACAACAGACAAGACTTTTTGAGTCTGATATAGCAGGGATTTCCTGAGAGTTATAAGAACAGATTAAGGGCTTTTACATGCCGAGTATCCCAACTGGAAGTTTGTTGTACAAAATGTAGATATTTCATGGGATGAAGTTATAAGGAATGAATCGATAGTCGGAGTTAATCTTGTAAAAAGAATGCAAAAGTCATCTTGGAAATCAACTGCAAGAGGTGCGTATAACTGGAGTAACGGAACTTGGCGGGATTTGACTCAAATGAATGGGTTGCCGCAAGTGAAAATATTATAAGATACTATATGGATCCAAGAAACTTTTTGGATTCAACCAATATATTTCAGTTTTTAAACCATGGATATACTACAGGTGAACAGACTGAAGAAGGTGTTGAGAAGATGCTTAAAGGTACTTTCATGGAAAGTAAATCAAGTGTTAAGAGCAATGTACCGTCTGCAACATCGGCACCGACAACTTCAGCTACAACTGCGGTAACTACAGCGGCTTCTACAACACAAGCGCAGAATGCCGGACCGGTTGCGAGATCGAATGAGAAGGTAGAACTTGTAGAGATCGACAGGAGAAAGTTTAACCGCCGCAACACTACCTAAAAGAAGAACTTCCTACGGTAGAAGATAAAGATAACGGTCCGGGATATACAGAACCTGCACCTGCTCCGGTTTTCGAATCAACTACGGAGTTCAATGATACGGAGCACGGACCGGGAGTGGTAAACAGTGACAGTATTAAAGAGAGTGTAAGTGCTTCAAACAGTACATATGCATCAACATCAGCAAGTTCAGCCGGTGAAAATGCACTTTCAAACGGTACTGCATATGTTGATATGATTATGGATGCCGCCAAGAGTTCAGGTGTTAATCCATATGTTATAGCCGCAATGCTTATACAGGAACAGGGAGTTAAAGGCACATCAGGGCTTATAAGCGGAGCAACGGGTATTTATAATTTCTTCAATATAGAGGCTTATCAGTCGGGAAACCAGAGTGCAACAAGCAGAGGTTTGGCGTGGGCAGGAAGCGGAAATACATACCTTCGTCCATGGAATACAAAGGCTAAAGCAATAATAGGCGGTGCCATGTTCTATGGAAGTACTTATTCAAAAGCCGGACAGAACACATTCTACTTAAAGAAATTTAACGTTCTTGGTGAAAACAAATATAAGCACCAATATATGACAAATATTGAAGGCGCAAAGAATGAGGGAGCTATGCTCTCAAGAGCATATTCGGAGGAGGACAAAAAGGGAGTTTTCACATTCCATATACCTGTTTATAAAGATATGCCTGAGGTACCTGAGGCAATCCCGACAGGAGACGGTAGTCCGAATAACAGATTGTCATCACTAAGTATAAGCGGATATAATATTACACCGAGCTTTAGCAGTGACAATTATTCTTATACGGTTGAATTGCCATCCAATGTAAATAATGTTAATATTAAAAGCAAATGCAGCCGATGCAAGTGCAACTGTATCAGGAAACGGTGATATTGAACTGAACTCTTCCAACTCCACAGTTGACATAATTGTTACAGCTCAAAACGGAACTAAAGAGAAGTACAGCATAAATATAAAGAGAGGAAATTAATACTGTTTCTACATTTTTATGTAGGGTTAATGTCAGAGGATTAAGATGAAAATATTTAAAAAGTCTAATGTAAATATCGTCATACCTTCATTTATACTTACATTGATATTTTCAGCAGTAATAGCTTTTAATGCTTTTGCTATGGGTATCAGTATAAGCTTTGCAGATGTCAATGCAACAGTGGGTGATGAAGTAAATTTGGTAATGAGTTTATCGTCAACAGACGGAAACATTGACAGCGCAAATATAATGCTTAGTTATGATGACAGCATTTTGGATTTTGTCGGAGGAACAAATGCACAGGGTGGGGCAGGTAGTATAAAAGTCACATCCAATACCGGAAGCAGCAGTAACAATCAAAACTATTCCCTGAAATTTAAAGCCAAGACAGCCGGGGAAACTACAGTCGTTGTAAGTACATGGGAAGTATATGATACAAACTCAAAAATGGCTACAATGCAGTCTCAAGGCAGCGGAAGAATAAAGATAAAATCTGCAGAACAGACTACTGCCGAAGAGTCTACTGTTGAAAAAGAATAAAGGAAGCGGCAACTACAGTTGCGGTAGATAAAAAGGATGCAATGCTTTCTTCTTTGAAAGTCAGTCCGGGTAAGCTTTCACCTGATTTTAGCAGTACTGTGAAAAATTACGACATGAATGTAGCAGGAAATATATCCAACATTGCAGTCAACGCAAAGGCAAGACAGGACGGGGCAAAAGTAGTTATAACAGGAAATGATAATCTTGTGGTCGGAGTGAATGCTATTAATGTAAAAGGTAACATCACCTGACGGTTCGGCTGTAGAAAGTTATATTATAAATGTAAATAAAAGTGCAGTAAAAAGAGGAAGCATCAGAGTCTTCTTTCGGAAACTTCAGCTGAAGAAGTTATCGAAGAGAGCGAGAGCAGTGCAGATGTTTTGGATCTGGTTTCCACAGATAACGGGCTTACCTTAGGCGGAATTGATTATCAGGTATCGGATTCATTTGATAAAAATATCCTGCCTGAAGGTTTTTGAAGAGTCTACATTTACATATAAAGGTAGAGATGTCAAGGCCGGAAAAAAATGAAGAGTCAGGATGTATATATCCTTTATCTTGTAGGCAATGACGGCTCAGGAGATTTCTACATATATGATGATGCTGCGGATACATGGGCTGTATATACACAGCTTACCACAAATACCAAGAGCATTACCGTAATGCCTATTGATAAAGGTGTAGAGGTACCCTAAAGGGATTTATTGAAAGTATTATAAATATAAACGGTAAAAAAGATTCGTGGATGGATTTGGGGCAGTGACAATGAAAAGAGATATTGCGTTGTTTATGCCATGAATTCGGAAGGTAAAAAAGACTTCTACAGATATGATATGGAAGAGCATACAATACAAAGGTACTTTGCCGATCCCAATGTAGACACAGGTGTATCGACTGAAGAATATAATGCACTTGAAAAGAAATATGAGAAGAGTAATGAGTGGGTAGAAATTTAATTGCACTTGCGGTTATATTGATTATTTTTATAATAATTTTTACTTTTTGTCAAGAGCTTCAAATAAAAAGAAGGCTGCAAAAGACGGCACAAAAAGCCTGCCAAGAAGAAAACAAGAGTAATATTACTTCAAAAGTGGATTTGATACCTGAAGAAGAGATGAATGATGAAACTACTCTTGAATATATGCCTTTAAGTAAGAAAAAGGAAGAAGAGCCTGTAAAGTCGGAAGATGAATTGGATGATTTTGATGTAATAGACCCTCTCAAACGGTGAAGTTATAGAAGAAGAGGATTTTTGAAGTAGTAGAAGAACTTAAAAACGATTCTGATGATGAAGATGATGATTTTTGAAGATTTAGATATTTAAAAATAACCACCCGGTAAGTCGGGTGGTATTTTTATGGATTATAATTTAGAACTTCTTTTTCTTACCGTATTTCGGCTCGGCGGTAAGTCCTATTCCAGAGTTTGTTTAGAGTCTTTACATCTGCTTCTGAAAGCATTACGGAAGAATGCATTTTGTAAACCTTTAAGTTTCGGGATGGCATTTAAGGCTTTTTCTTGCATTCTCATCGGTAGCGGCTGAAATAGAGAGAGCTATAAGAGCTTCATCTGTATGAAGTCTCGGATTATTACCACCAAGATATGTGGTTTTTAATTCCCTGCACAGGTGCAATAACTGTAGGTGAAATAAGCTTTTATTTCATCATCCACACCGCTGAGAGCTTTTTAATGCATTTAAAATAAGTGCGGCACTTGCACCGAGAAGCTCGAAGTCTTACCTGTAATAAGTTCACCGGTTTCAAGTTCAATAGCTGCTGCAGGGGTATTTGTAGCTTCAGCTTTTAAAAGTGCTGCAGAAACAGCTTTTTCTGTCATTAATACTTGTTTTTGCCTGCTGCATTATAAGCTCAAGTTTATAAATTTCATCAGCTTTGCATTCTCCTTTAACAAATCTGGCAAGAGAATTATAGTATCTTCTTATTATTTCCTGTTTGCTCTCTCTGCATACCTCATCGTCAATAATACAGTTCCCGGCCATATTTACTCCCCATATCTGTAGGAGATTTATATGGGCATCTCCAAATATTCCCTCAAAAATTGCCATCAAAACAGGATATACTCTATATCTCTGTTGTAGTTTACAGTTGTTGTTCCATATGCTTCCAAATGGAAAGGATCAATCATATTTACATCGTTTAAGTCAGCTGTAGCAGCCTCGTATGCGAGGTTTACAGGGTGCTTTAGCGGCAAATTCCAGATAGGAAATGTTTCAAACTTTGCATAACCTGCTTTAATTCCTCTTTTATTCTCATGGTAGAGCTGAGAAAGACATGTAGCCATCTTTCCGGATCCGGGTCCCGGAGCGGTAACTATTACAAGAGGTCTTGATGTGACAATATAATCATTTTTTCCATAACCTTCTTCACTGACGATATGTGCCACATTGCTTGGATACCCGTCAATCAAATAAAGTTTGTATACTTTTATACCGAGATTTTCAAGTCTTTCCTTAAATTTGTCCGCACTCTTTTTGTCCCGAATACTGTGTAATACATACACTGCCTACAAACAATCCTTTTTCTTCGAAATTCATCTATAAGTTCTGATTACATCGGCATCATAGGTTATACCATGATCTTCTCTAATCTTGTTTTTTTCAATATCCGATGCAGAGATTGAGATAATTATTTCGGCCCTGATCTTTTTAGTTGAAGAAGCATTCTAAGCTTTGAATCAGGTTCAAAGCCCGGAAGTACTCTTGATGCATGGTAATCATCAAAGAGCTTTCCCGCCAAATTCAAGATAGAGTTTATCACCAAAACTTGCTATTCTTTTCTCTTATATGCTCAGATTGTGTTTTTAAATACATCTGATTATCGAAAACCGATTTTCATAATACGCCTTCCTTCTTTAGTATGAACTGTTATATAAAATTAAAAATAGAATTATATCACTTTTTAAAACCGTATTAAAGGGGACAACATAGTTTAGTAATTAAATTAATTTTCAAATATTTGAACACGATTATAATATTTTTCATTTATTATTAAAAAGAAATCTGCAAACTTATATATTATAAATATAATTAAAGTGATATACTAAAGCGACTAAAAAGAAAGCAGGTTTTTATATGAAAAAGCAATTTTAATGACAGTTATAGGTGCAGCTATTGTTTTGGCGGCATGTGGAAGTAAAGGAACAGATAAAAATGAAGACACTACGGTGACTATAGAACACAATGAGACAAGTGTTGAAGCCGTTGAAGACACTGAAAGTGTGGCAGATGAGCCAAGCACAGCGGTAAGTAAGGCGGATATAAAATTAAAATATTCAAATCTTGTAGATGAAGATACCAGAAACAGAGTAAAAAATGCTCTAAAGAATGCCGGTCTTAGTGATGAAAAGATAAAGAACTTTTTTGACGCGGTAGATGAGTATAATAATGCGGTAGGCACTAAGAATCTGGTTCAGAGTATGACAACCATAGATGCCGCTTTCCCAACATTCGATCAGGATAAGCTTATAGATGCATGGCTTGCCAAGGAGGATATGTAGCAGAAACTGCAGAATCACATCATATTCTTTGATGGGAGATTTTATAAAAGTCGGAAATCCTACACCGGGTGATACAACAATGCTTTTTCAACGATTTTGATTCTATAAAAGATAAAAATATTTTTGAAGGTGAAGATAAGAAAAATTTGATACATTATTTTCATATATTGATGTAACAAATACACATGATACAAATGTTTTGTCAGATGAAATAGTAAAATCATGGGAAGAGAAGCAGATTTCGTTTAACAATGATAAGATGCATATGATTTCAGTATTTATGACCATGGACGACGGTATGAATAAAGGTACAGGAGTTCATAGGGCATACAGGGTATTTTGGTAGAGGATGGAGATAAATATCTCTTTATTGAGAAGCTGGCATTTGAGTTACCGTATCAGGTAGAAGAGTTTGACAATTTACAGGATGTAAATGATTATCTGATGGGATACTATGACAATGAAGCTGAGGGACTTACTGCAAAGCCTGTTATTTTTGAAGACGGAAAAGTAATGAACGAGTACAGAGTCTTAAAATAATGCTTGCATTTTTTGCTCATTTTTGGTTGAATTATAGTATCAAAAACAGGAAAGAAGTATTATGGCAGAGAGAGTTAGTATATTAAAAACAGATTATGAAATGAATCGTACAGACTGGACAGAGGTAGTATCGGCAGTATTTGGAGGTATGCTTCGTGTACAGGAGGCTATTGAGATGTATGTAGCCAAAGGACAGGCTTGGAATGTGGATTTTCATACAAAGAAAATCAAAATCGGAAAGAGCACATATCCGATACAATACATAGGAAGTGAAGCAATCGAATCAAATGACTGGCTATGGGGCTGGGAGAATATAAACGGATTTGATGAGAGCTTACTTGAACTTGTTGGAGAAGCAAGAGAATTTGGAGAAAAGGTAGGCTTTGCAGCCTTAACAAATCCAAATCTTCCTTTGACAGAGAAAGTAACCGGATATATACTTTCAATGATTTCATGTGGCATAAGTGAAAAGAACTACGGATATTATCCATGTAAACATTCGGGCGGTATTGCATTTGTGGCACTTTACGATTTACCTGAAAAATTCTTTGCACCTGTGGATACAAAGTTATTTATCAGAACTATAATGAGTGCTATCAGCCAGTATGAGCTGGACCATAAAAATTTTTAGTAGAAGGCTTTCCCTTGCATGGAACGGTACAGATTATCATTGGGAAAACAATAATATCTATGCTAAATTTGCAGATGATGACGGACAACTTTTTGATAAAGATTTGAGGATATCGGAGATAAAAAGAATAGAGTCAATCGACGGATTGAAATAAAGATAAGGACTCCCAAAAAGGGGAGTCCTATTTATATTATAGATGCTTTACACTCTGTCTGCGTAAAGCTGATACGGCATTTTAAATGCGCTTCCTTTAAAAAGTGCTTGATGAGAAATATTCAAGTAAAAGCTGTGCAGATTTTTACTCCCCGTATCAAAAGTAGCATGACGTATTGTAGTAAGCGATGGCCTGATAGCAGTTGCAAGATTACTGTCATCCACACCTGTTACTGAAATATGCCCCGGTACTTGTATATTATTATCATACATAAAATCTATGGCTCTCTACAGCGATATTGTCACAGGCACAAAGAACTGCTGTGGGAAGGATAGAAGCTTTTTCATATATTTGATTCATTCCGGCATAGCCGTCTTCTATAGTAAAAGAATCCTGTAGACTTATAAGGTCTTGGGAAGTATTTAACGAACATTCCCTGATTCCTTTCATATAGCCTTCATATCTTTTCTTTCCTGCTGATAAATCATGAAGTGGGCTCTCAATAAATGCGATATTCCTATGCTCCCATATTATAAAGAAAAATGCACCATATCACAGATGGCCTGTTGATTATCCATATTTACAGAACTGACAGGGATTTTCAGCTCAAAATCAGGAATATCCTGACATACATATATAACAGGCTTATTGTTTCTATGTATCCACATCATATGTTCTTGCGGTATATGAACGTTTGCCATAATAATACCTTCAACTTGCTTATTTTTTAAGACATCCAAAAAGTGTATTTCTTTATCGAGTTCACCATTTGTTTCACATATAACAGTATTATATCCAAGAGGTGTTACCACACTGTTGATGCCCTGCAATATTCTTCCGAAGACATTGTTAGATATATCGGGAAAAAGAACACCGATTAATTTATTTGATTTACGATTTTCTCTTTTTAATGTCGGACCGGGTGAATAACCAAGTTCTCTTATCACTTCCATAACTTTGTTTTTTGTAGAAACAGATACAGTATTACTTTGGTTTATAACTCTTGAAACCGTTGAAATAGATACACCGACTGCATTTGCAACATCATTAATAGTAACCATATAAGACCTCCTTTTATGAAAATGATTATGAAAAAGACAAGAGTATATCTTGAAAAACCTATGAAAACAATAACATATTTGCATGAAAATGCAAGAAAAACATACACTTGCATAATCATTTATAAAAACTTTGGAGCATTTGAGAATAGGATATTTATATAAAATAGTATAGTATAAAAACAAGATTTTAAAAAGCATTCAAAAAAATAGTTATATCAGATAAGAGGTTATATATGAAAAATATTTTTTATAAAACCGAAAGACGGTTGGGTTGGAGATACTATTCCATTTGTGCATGATGGTAAATTTTATATTTATTATCTTCATGATGAAAGAAAAGGAAATACACAGGATGAGTATGGATATCGTACAAGCTGGAATCTGTTGATAACGGAAGACGGGGTTAATATAAAAGATTGTAAGGGTTGTATTACCTGTCGGGGAGTATGACGATACGGACTATGCCTGTTATACAGGGTCTGTAATAGAAGGTAATGACGGTCAAATTTCATATGTTTTTATACCGCACAGAATAATTATAATCCCAAGTATCACAGGGATGGAAAACCTTTACAATATGTTGCACATGCAATAAGTACAGATCTGATAAATTGGGAAAAACTGCCTGAGCTTACATTCGGTGCAGATGAAAGTATTTACGAGCCTTTTGATTGGCGTGATCCGTTTGTTTTTTATAATGAAGATGAGAAATGTTTTGATATGCTTTTGGCTGCAAGATTGCGGGGAGCAAGTGAAAAAGAACGGAGGATGTGTAGGCTATGCAGATCTTATGATTTAATTCACTGGGAGGCAAAAGAGCCGTTTTATAATCCTGAATCTTATATGACACATGAATGTCCGGATTTGTTTAAACTTGGAAACAAATGGTATCTTGTGTATTCAACTTTTTCAGAAAAATTTGTAACTCATTATAGGATGTCTGATAAGCTGAGCGGACCGTGGACCTCTCCTATAGAAGATACCTTTGACGGAAGAGCGTTTTATGCTGCAAAAACAGCACAGATCGGGTGATAAAAGAATGGCGTTTGCTTGGGTGCCTACTAAGCGTGGTGAAAGTGATTTCGGACAGTATGAATGGGGCGGAAATTTTATTGCACATGAGCTTGATCAAACAACTGATAATAAGCTTACTGTAAAACCTGCTGACGGATTGATCAATATGTTTAATAAGGAAGCCGTAAATGAAAAATAAATTAAAGTTGAAATAGAAAATTTTGAGGGGGAGAAGTCATATGTAATCAACGGAATGAAAGAAACATGTATGATAGAAGCGGTAATAGAATTCAGTGAAGGAGTTAGATCTTTCGGAATAGGTTTGAGACAGGATTCAGCCCTGGCAAACGGCTATTACCTAGATTTGAACCTTTTTATAACAGAATTGTGGGGGATATGTGGCCAAGACGTATACGTGGCGTAAATCAATGGTATGTTGACGGTGATAAGCCCTTTATGGTAGAACTTGAAAGACCTTTTGATTATAAAAGTTTAAAGGATAATAAAGTACATATAAGGGTTGTGGCAGACGGAAGTATAATATGTCTTTATGTGAATAATACTACCGCTCTGACAATGAGAGCCTATAACATGAAAAGAACAAATTGGGGATTTTTTGTAAAAGACGGAAGTATCAGGGTTTCTGATATTCATTTGTATGAAGTTTAAAAGGAGATTATTATGTACAAGAAGATAGGAACTATATGCCTTATAGCCGGAATGGTATTAATGGGTTGCGAAATAAAGCACAAACCAACACAAATTCTACAGAGGCTGAAAACAAAGACGGTAACGTAAGAGAGATTCATTATTTTTTCTTCAAGATCCGCATCGGATGATACAATGGTAACATTGCAGGAGATAAACATATAATGAGCAGGTGGAAATATAAAAGCTTGTTATGACAGTAATGCAGACAGAACGTCGTACGATCAGAAACTTAGAACAATGATTGCAGGTGGGCAGATGCCTGATATGTTTGACCTTGATGCGACACCGTATGCTACAGAACTTGGAGAACAAGGTATGCTCACAGATATGGATGCCTTTCTTGATGAAATAGGTGAAAAAGACAGCTATATTCCATTGGCATTAAACTATGGAAGGACTTCTGACGGTAAAGTTGTATACATTACCTTTAGAGCTTTCAACAGAAACGATCTGGTATAATGTTGATATGTTTAAAGATGCCGGAATCGAAGCACCAAAGACATTGGATGAGCTTTTAGAAGATTGCAAGGTTTTAAAAAGAAAAAGGGTATACTGCATTTGAATCGGTGGAGAGACGGATGGCTATTGCTTTGACTTCTTGCAACTATATCCGTTCAGAATGACAGGTAATGAGTATTTAAATAAATTATCTTTAGGAGAAGCTAGATGTCTGATGAACCGGGCGTTAAGGCTGCAACTTTTTATGTCTGAAAATAGGACAGTATTTCCAGCCGGGATTTTCAACAACCGATGTAGCTACAGGATTAAATTTATTTCTTAGTGGAAAGAGTGCAATGTATCCGACAGGTACTTGGGAGTTGAATTATTTTTACAGATAAGAATAGACCGGAAGGATTGAATGTCGATTATTTTTATATGCCTACAATAAAGGACGGAAAAACAAATGAAAATGACTACTGGGCATTTGGTGGCATAGGTTTAGCAGTTAATCCTAAGACTTTTGATGATCGGTACAAAGATTACCTGACATTTATAGTTAAAAACTACAGCCCCTGCATATTTTTGCACATGAGCATTTGGCACCGCAAAAGGTGGATATGAGTGACAACAGCAGCTTTGATCCGTTGTTTTTAAAGGTAATGGAAGATACAAATAATATAGGTTCAACTGCAGCAAGGCCTTGGGATGTAGTATTGAATGAAGATGTAATAGCAACAATTAATGATAATCTACGGGACTTTGTATGGGTGAAGAAACAACGGATGACTTTATAAAGGCGGTGGATGAGGCTCTGGAGGCAAATAAATAGAATTTTATGAAAATTTTGAGAGATAAGAAAGCGATTGCTGTATTTTTGCTACCTGCTTTTATTGTCTATTCTGTTATAGTTATGGTTCCTACTGTTTCAATTTATTATAGCTGTTTAGATTGAACGGTATAGGGAAAAAGAGTTTTGTAGGTTTTTAATAACTACATAAAACTTTTTGGAGACAGCGTATTCAGACAAGCGTTTGGAAACAATATATATATATAGTTATTGTAATGGTACTGCAGCTTGGTTTCGGTTTTAGTCATTGCAGTTTTTACATATCTTAAAAAGGAAGAGGCTTTTATACAAACTGTATATTACATACCTTCTGTTATTACGGTTATTGCAATATCACAATTGTTTACAGGATTTTATTCTGTATGAGCCTTTTGGGTTTATTCAATATCTTCAGAAAAATGCTTGGTATGGAGCCTATTGCATTTTTTAGTGATTATAAAACTGTTTTATGGGCGGTTGCTTCTGTGGAAGGCTGGCAATATATAGGTATTTATATGATTATTTTCTATTCTGCGTTGGTTTCAGTATCACCTGATATATTGGAGCGCAAGAATAGACGGAGCTACTGAGTTGCAGATTCTGGTAAAAACTCAGAATACCTGCATATAGCAAAATGTAATTATGCTTTCATGTATATTGAGTCTGTGGGTGCGCTTAGAGGTTTTGTGGCACCTATGAATATGACTAAGGGAGGTCCGAATCACAGATCTGAAATACTTGCAACATATATGTATAAAAAGCTTTTTACGAGCAGAGACTACGGATATGAAGTGCATGTATATAATTGTAATACTCAGTATTATTGGAGTTTTTATTAATCAGAAATATATGGATGGCGAAAACGAATAGGAGGATATATGAAAAGAAATATCAGAAAAAATAATATATTGGTCTGTTATGATTCTGTTCCTTATAATTCAGGGCTATCCTGTTATATGGCTTATTGTAGCCGGATTTAGACCGAATATAGAGTTGTTGATAGAACTGTTCAGCTTTCCAAAGAGCTTTACTTTAGAGAATTTTTATTAGAATATTCACTGAAAAGCAATATAGTTACCTATATAAAAACAGTGCTATAATTTCTGTAGTGTCATTAGTGTTTATTGTATTAATCAGTTCAATGGCATCATTTCTGCTATTGCCAAGATGAAATTCACGGGAGAGAAGAAGTATACAGATATTTTCTTATAGGACTTACAATCCCATATGCAGTTACATTGATACCATTATTTTACAATGTTTTGCAAAAATTGGACTTATAAATACAAGGATAAGTGTTATATTGCCTCTGTTGGCATTTTCAATTACCTGTATCGATAATGTTGTTTGTAAATTTTATTCATTTATTCCTCGATGAAATTATAGAGGCTGCAGTGATTGATGGGCAAGTATCTACGGTATTTATACAAAAAGTAATTATACCGTTGTCGTTAAATACAATAATGACAGTGCTTACATGAACTTTTATAACAGTGTGGAATGACTATACATTCAGTCTTGTATTTATAAACAGTACAGAACTTAAAACGATATCTATAGGTCTCTGCTGACTTTATAGGGCTGAGAGGGTTAAAGGATTGGGGGCAACCTATGCGGCCATTGCTAATGTCTGTATTACTAACACTGGTTATATATTTTTCATTAAATAAAAAGATGACAGCAGGAATGACGTTGGGGGCAGAAAGTCATGAGTATGAAGCTAAAAATATTTTTCAGACCGAAATATCATTTCGCTCAAAAAGAGGGTGGATAAATCGATCCCTAACGGTATTGTGTGGTTTCGGTAAATATCATCTGTACTTTCAATGTAATCCATACAGCAATAACTGGGATAAAATGCATTGGGGGCATGCTGTGAGCCCTGATTTAATACATTGGGAAGAGGTAATCCTGTTCTTATTCCGGAAGAGGAATATGAGGATTATATCAAAAGTGGATGCTTTTCAGGCTCTGTAGCAGTCATGAAGATAAAATATATGCTTTTATACGGCTGTTTCATTGGTAGAAGGTGAAGTTTTGTCAAAGACAATGTATGGCATATTCTTTTGACGTGATATAATTTTATAAAATATGAGAAAATCGATTATTGAATCTATCGGAAAAGACTTTAGAGACCCTAAAGTAATTTTTCATGATGGGACATGGCAAATAGAAGTTGGAGGATCTGACAAAAACGCGTCTGATCTTGAAAGCCATGGAAGAATTTATCTTTTTCATTCTAAGAATTTGTTTGACTGGAGCTATAGAGGAATACTTTATGAAGCAAAGCCGGTGAAGGACAATGTTTGAATGTCCTGATATATTTGAAATAGGTGGAAAGTGGGTTATAACAGCATCACCTATGAATCGAACCGATTTTCTACCTACTGTATATATGGTTGGAAATATTAACTTTAAAAATTGTATTTTCTTCCATGAGTATAGCGAACATTGGATTTTGGCCTCATTATTACGCATCACAAACATATAGGATAAGTATGGAAAAATATTTCAATGGCCTGGCTTGGAGGTTGGGAATGGATGCCATGGATTAATGATCATGGTCCGGCGGAAGAAGGCGGGTATCGTGGAATAATGTCATATCCAAGACTAATTGATATGGAAGAAAACATTTTGAAAATGCTACCTTACAGTCATGACTCAGATTTAAAAAGTGACGTTGAATACAGCCAAAAGACTAAAGGAAACGACAATATATATCAAATATATTGGATAAAATGTGTGAAAGGATTTATATATCAGGTGTAATAACAAGAGATACAGCTGGAATTAAAGCTTGAGTTTTTGACAGTGAAGAGAAAAATAATAATAAAACTTGATTTTTCTTGGTAATATTATTACGGATTTTATGAAGCTGATGATAATATACGAAGTGGAATAAGAATATATAAGGCAAATATATAAAATGAGTATGAGATAGATTTCAGTATAATAAAAGACGGAAATGTTCTGAAGTTTATTTGCTTTGAGGTAAGTATAACTTTACCTCTATGATTTATCCACATGAAGGAAAAAGTTGGTATTGGAATCAGGTCAAAAGATGCCATTATAAGGTATAGAAAAATAAATATCGAAGAGATATAAAACAGACGAGTGAAATTATAAATTTTCACCGTCTGTTTTATGGTAAAATACTATATTCATTTTTGAAATATTATTTCATGTCATACTATTTCATTCTCTCGAGCCAAATAGCATATCTTTATTTGCTACACATGTCAGCAGCCTCGTACAAGCAGTTTCTGATCTGAATTACATATGTAAATTGAATATCTGATATCTTCCTAAATATTGGTGGATAGCACGTATCGTATTGGTAGTTATGGCACCTCAGCTTAAATTTTTGCTCTAATGATTCCTGCATTCATAATGTCCGGTTTGTAGCTGTAGTAGTGTTCATCTACATATATATATTCTTTCAATCCTGATTTGGATCCATAGATTTGATGTTTATCAAATTCTCAAAAGCTCGCTTAACCGCACTTCATGCTTAATCCAAATATCGTTGTTTGTCCTACTGTAATAAACTACGATCTCATAATACGTCCCTTATAAACTAACTCCAAATTTATAACACCATTATTAGTGACCTAAACAGTTTGCGTCAGTATTTGTACTTTTAGTAGCTTTAGTTTCGTAATCTCATTCCCTTACACCTTGTATTTCTTCCTAAGAGTCTTTTCAACAGCGGAATACTTTCTGGACCATAGTTCCTTTTCATTAGTTCCACAAATTAATCCTGCAAAACAAAATAGTCATTATGCTCTTTATCAAATACCCGGATTCATCTGAATATACATAAATATTCATGCAAAAATTCACCCCAAATAAAATAAAAACCACTTCAAAGGTGGCTCTCCATCGACGATGATTAAAGATCGCTTAAACGCAAATTCGATATCATGAGTATACAGCGTATCTCTACCTGCAAGTTAATTATACTGTAAAGTGAAAGAAAATCAACTTTTTAGCATATACCTTATACCTAGGTGAAAAGTTTATAATTTTATAATATTGACTTTTTCATCTTCTCAGTGGCAACTACTCTTCAATGTGATATAATAAAACCAATATTAACGAAAAATAAAAAGAAGGTAGAATAATGAGTATGACAATAAAAGAAAAGTTAAAAGAAGCTGAAAAATATATCTGTGAGAATTTTGAGGAATTGGGAATAGACGATCCTGCAGAAGAAGGGTACTTTGAAGAGTATGAACAAATAGGGCGGAGCAAGGAAAGTGAGTTTGAAGATTTTGAAAAACTGGAATAAAATTGCCTGAGGATTTTAAAGAGCTTATTCATACAAAAACGGCAGCGATATTTTGAATTGTTGCAAGTGACATAGATGACAGAGAAATCAACTTTACATTATTCAGCCTTGAAGAGATGAAAAAGGTAAAAGAGCTATTTTCAAGACAGGGATGTTTTTACAGATTATCCTGACTATTTTACCGATGATGCTATAGAACAAATGAGAGAGCAGAATAAAACCATATCTATTCCATAAAGATTGGTTTGCTTTTTGCGACATATCTCAATTGCGGATATCTGATGCTTGATTGATCCGGATAAGGAAGGAAAAGTCGGATCAGGTTATTTTTATATACATGATCCGGATGAAATAATCTATACGGCATCAGTGTAGATGAACTTATAGATAATGTATGGAAATTTTAAAAGAAAATTTTGACTAAAAAGAGGTGATATAATGAGAGAATCCAAGGCCGGGAGTTTTACAGACATTTTAAAAATAAGTTTTATCAGATAATTGGTTGCACACATTCTGAAAGTAAGGAAACAGCTGGTAATATATCAGGCACTTTACGGAGATTTCCGGAGTATATGCAAGACCGCTTGATATGTTCTTAAGTGAAGTGGACAGAGAAAAATATCCTGAGACAGAACAAAAGTATCGCTTTTGAAAAGTTGGAAAATATATCTGAGACATCTAAAACAAATTACAGATAGAAAATAGTGAAATTAATATAGAGACACCAACAAAACGCTGAAAGGAAGAAAAAGTGAAGATGAGCGAAAATTTCTTTTATAGACTTTCTGGATGCAGATGATTATTATACAAAAAGAAAATAATCTTAGCCAACAAGGAAAATATAACAGATAAGCAGTTGGATGTTATATTTGATATTTACGGCTTAAAGAGAAAACGGCATTGATAAGACAATAGATATTGTAGATTTTATTGCATATCTTGATATGCAAATACATTTTGAGGGAAAAAGACTAAGGTAAACAGATGGCATTTGTAATAGAAGATGAATTAAAGAAGCTGCCACGCCAGCCCGGGTGTTTATATAATGCATGACAAAAAGGATGATATTATATATGTCGGCAAGGCTATTTCTATTGAGAAACAGAGTAAGGCAATATTTTCAATCGAGTAAGGATAAGAGTCCTAAGATAAAAACAAATGGTCTCAAAGATTGAAAGATTTTGAATATATTGTAACTGATTCTGAGCTTGAGGCATTGGTACTTGAGAATAATCTGATAAAAGAACATAGACCATAGTATAAATGCTTAGGGATGATAAAACCTATCCCTCATATAAAACTTACAGTGAAAAGAGGAATACCCGAGGCTGCAGATGGTAAGGCAGATAAAGAAGGACAAAAACAGATATTTCGGGCCATTTTTCAAGTGGTACGGTACGAGATACGATAAATCTAAACAGAGTCTATAAGTTAAGGACTTGCAGTAGAAATCTCCTAAAGGATATAGGACGAGCGTCCATGTCTCGATTATTTTATACATCAGTGTGATGCTCCATGCCAAAATTATATATCAAAAGATGAATATAATAAAAATGCGCTGAAGCACTTTCGCTGAGTGGTGATTTTGATCCCTATTATAAATAAAAATAAGAACTGAGATGGAAAGGCTTTTCAGCTGAACTTAAATTTGAAGATGCGGCAAAAGCAAAGAGATTTATTAAACTCAGTACTTCATATTACACAAAAACAGAAAAATCACTCGGATGATTCCAAAAGACAGGGATATTATTGCAATGGCTAGAGATGAGAGATGCTGTTGTACAGGTATTCTTTATCAGGAAGGAAAGATGGTCGGTAGAGAAACATCATTATATACAAGCGGCAATGGATGATGAAAAAGTTGATATTCTGGAGAGTTTTCATAAAAGCAGTTTTATGCAGGAACACCTTTGTACCGAGTCAAATCATGTCACAGTATGAGTTAAAGGATGAAAAACCTTTATTTCGGAATGGCTTTCTGCTAAAAGAGGTTCAAAGGTAAATATAATTGTTCCAAAGAAAGGCTCTAAGGAAAAGCTGGTAGAACTTGCAAAGAAAAATGCTGAAATTGTTCTCACCAAAAGACAGAGAAAAGCTTCAAAGACAGGAAGCAAGAAGTGTGGAGCTGTAAAAGGAAATTGAAGAGCTATTATCATTGCCTAATTTAAAAAGAATGGAGGCTCATGATATTTCCAATATTTCAGTGTTCAATCTGTAGGTTCTATGGTGGTTTATGAGAATGGAATGCTGAAAAAGTGATTACAGAAAATTCAAAATAAAAACCGTAATAGGTCCAAATGACTATGCTTCAATGAAGGAAGTTCTTACGAGAAGATTTGACCGCGGTGTTGATGAAAAGATACCGGATTTAATAAACCGCCTGATATAATACTAATGGACGGTGGAAGAGGTCAGTAAACATCTGCTTACAGGTTTTGAGGAATTTGGACCTGATTATTCCGGTATGCGGAATGGTAAAAGGGATGATAACCACAGGACCAGAGGACTGTATTACAACAATGTCGAAATTCCTATAGATACTCATTCTCGCGATTTTTGCTGATTACAAGAATACAGGATGAGGCGCACAGATTTGCAATAGAGTATCACAGAAGTCTAAGATCAAAAACTCAGGTAAAGTCGATACTTGATGATATAGAGGAATAGGAGTTGTAGCGAAAAGCACTTATGAAGCATTTTAAAGAAATTGAAAATATTAAAATGCAAGTTTTTGAAGAACTTATGTCGGTGGAAGGAATGAATAAAAAGTCCGCTACGGCAGTATGTGAATTTTTTCAAAATTAGAGAGAGTAATATATGTAAAAGGAGAATTTATGTTAAGACATATCGTAATGTGGAAGTTTAATGAGGTGTGGATAAGCAAAGTATAGGTGAAGAGATAAAAAGCAGTCTGCTTTGATTTTATGCAAAAAGTGATGGATGAAGTAGTCAAGGCAGATGTTGTTTATAATGTTTTACCTACAAGTACACATGATTTGTTTTGATATTGGATGTAAAATGATGAGGATGCTTTTCAATAAGTATGCAACATCAAAAAGAGCATGTGGCAATTGTTGAAAGCTTAATTAAAGCCGAATACAAATTCAAGAGTTGCAATTGACTTTTTATTGACATTTTTAATTGCAGTGATATACTTTTTGTAAAATATAACGATATAAACTTGGGAGCTTTATATATGGGCTGAGAGGGAAGTGTGGACTTTGACCGTTTACCTGATTTGGATAATGCCAACGTAGGGAGATGTTTTTGACTTTTCTTTTTCAGGAGATACAGGTTCTTGTATCTCATTTTTATTGCAAAAATTTACTCTGAATATATGTATATAAGTTTTATGGTTAAAACTTTAATTTAGGAGGGTTACTTATGAATAAAAGTAATGTCAAAAAGACGGTTGTTTCCATATTTTGTTGTTTAAAAATTGTAGGGAAGAGAGGTGAGAAATATGATAAAAGAAATGCTTGAAAAATGTCAAAAGAAAATCACTCTGGTACATAATATAACAAATTATGTGACTGTAAATGATCAGTGCAAATATACTTTGCTTGTGGAGCAAGTCCTATAATGGCTGGACGAGTTTGGATGAAGTTGCAGAGATAACATCAATATGTTCAGGCCTTAATATAAATATAGGTACATTAAATAAAACGAACGATTCCTTCAATGATTACGCAGGTGAAAAAGGCAAACGAATTGAATCATCCTATAGTACTTCGATCCTGTGGGAGCAGGAGCATCCAAATTAAGAACGGATACTGCAAAAAACTGCTGAAAAGGTAAAATTCAGCGTTGTACGTGGGAAATTTATCAGAGATAAATGTCTTGCCGCAGGAGAGAGTAATACTAGGGTGTTGATTCCGTTGATTTTATCAATGAAAAATATTGATAATGTTGTTGAGTTCGCAAAGCGATTTTCGCATTGAAAAACTCCTGTGTAACAGTTATAACATCTGCTATTGATATAGTTACGGACGGTAAAATTGCATACTGTATATAACGGCGACAGTATAATGAGTAAAATTACCGGAAGCGGATGTCAGCTTTCAGCTATGACGGCAGCATATATAAGTGCAAATCCTGACAACATTTTAGAAGCCGCTTTTGCCTGTGTTTGGGCGCAAGTGGGATTATGTGAGAAACAGCAAAAGAAGCGTATGACAGATAAAGACGGTAACAGCAGCTACAGAAATTATTTAATAGATGCGGTTTATAATCTTACTCCCTCATGAACTTGAAAAAGGAGCAAGGTATGAGATTAGATAAGAAATACATGCATCTTTATGCAGTTACAGACAGAGCATGGACAGAGAATAAAAACTTTATATGAGCAACTAAAAGAGGCACTTTGAAAGCGGTGTAACCTGTGTGCAGCTTTAGAGAAAAAGTTTGGATGAAGACAGCTTTATAGAGGAGGCAAAAAGATATCGCAACTGTGTAAACAGTATAATATTCCATTTATTGCAATGACAATCTGAATGTGGCTATTGCCTCAAATGCCGACGGAATACATATAGGGCAGGATGATATGGAACTTAAAGATGTCCGCAGGATTGTCGGAGAAGATATGATAATAGAGTTTCTAGTACATACGGTAGATGAGGCTGTCTCGGCACAAAGAAACGGTGCAGATTATATAGGTTTAGGTGCGGTATTTGAAACTCTACAAAAATGATGTGGTATTCTCTCATAGAAACATTAAAAGCCATATGTGAAGCTGTAAATATACCTAAAGTGGCAATAGGAGGAATAAATTCCTAAAAACATATTAAAAACTTAAAGGAAGCGTATAGACGGTAGTTGCAGTAGTATCTGCAATATTTGGAGCTGCCGATATAAAAAGGCGACAAAAGAACTTTTATAATTTGGCAAGTGAATTAATCTGAGGGACATGATATGAAAAAGTATTGACAATAGCCGGAAGTGATTCAGCGGAGGAGCAGGTATACAGGCTGATATAAAAACAATGACTGCAAACAATGTATATGCAATGAGTGCCATAACGGCACTTACAGCACAGAATACTACAGGGGTAACAGGAATTCTAAATGTTGCTCTGAATTTATAAAGAGCCAGTTGAGATGATTTTTGATGATATTTTTCCCGATGCCATAAAAATAGGCATGGTATCTTCGCCGAAATAGTGGAAGCGATTGAATACGAACCTGTAAAAATATAAGGCGAAAAATATTGTACTTGACCCGGTAATGGTAGCTACAAGTGGTCAAAATCTTATGGAGAACAGTGCAACAAAATCAATAAAAGAAAAACTTTTTCCCTTGGCAAGAGTGATAACGCCGAATAGTACCCTGAGGCGGAAGTACTTTCCGGTATAAAGTATTAAAGATGATAAAGACATGTTGAGGCGGCAAAAATAATTTATGAAAACATTTTTGTGCGGTACTGTTAAAAGGGGACACAGTATAAAATGATGCCAATGATTTATTGTATGAGAATAAAAAGCAAAGTGGTTCTTAGGAAAACGTATAGATAATAAAAATACCACGGTACAGGATGTAGCCTTTTCATCAGCAATAGCATCAAATCTTGCAAAGGGATACACTTTGAAGAATCCGTAGAAAGGGCAAAGAACTATATATCCGATGCTTTTACTTGCAATGCTTGATATAGGAAAGGGAGCGGCCCTTCAAATCATGCATTTAATATAAACGGAGAGTACGCAAAGGAGGCGGATAATGAATAAGAAAAACATCAGTATTTGAAAAACGGTTTGATTTGGTTTGAGCTGCAGTATCCATAGCAGAGATTTTAACAGGTACATACTTTGCATCTTAGGATTTTTAAAAGGCTTTATTTGCCATAGTGCTTGGACATATAGTAGGTTGTATTTTACTTTTTGCACTGGAATGATAGGTGCAAAAGACTCAAAAAAGTGCGATGGACACCGTAAAGATAAGTTTCGGAACAAAAAGGTGGGATTTTCTTTGCAATATTGAACATCTTACAGCTTTTCGGTTGGACAGGTATAATGATTTATGACGGTGCCTCAGCTACTCAAGGTATATTGCCTATAGGACATTTTATATGGTGTATTGTTATCGACGGACTGATTTTTGGTGTGGATACTTATAGGGGTTAAAAATTTAGGTAAGTTAAATGTAATTGCCATGTCGGCATTATTTTCTAATGACTATAATTTTAAGCTTTTATCATATTTAAAGGTGGGACAGCATTCGACAGGAGATAACAGTATGAGTTTCTGGTGCCGCAATGGAGCTTTCAATAGCTATGCTCTGTCATGGTTGGGCTCTTATCAGTGATTACTAAAAGAGGCAAAAGAGCTCTGTTAGAAGCTAAACTGCCATGCAGTATTGTTTACGGTTTTGTAAGTATCTGGATGTACGTTATAGGAATGAGCGGCCTTTATTTACAATGTGAGTCGGATATAGCCAAGATTTTACTGAAAGCTGGACTTGGCATAATGGGACTCTTTATAGTGGTACTCCACAGTGACCACAACATTTTTAGATGTATATCTGCAGGAGTATCTACAGAATCAATATTTTCAAAAATAAAGTCAAAGTGGGTGTGGTAGCTGTTACCGTAATAGGAACTTTGGGAGCAATTGTATACCTATGGATGATATTACAGGATTTTATATCTTATAGGTCGGTGTTTTCACCTGATGATTGCACACAAATAGCGGATTTCTTTATATTGAGAAAATAAGTAATGATAAAAATGTTTTTCAACAAAAATATTATTATCTGGGTGACAGGCTTTTATAATATACAGAATCTTGATGAAGTTTGACACACCGATAGGAAGTACTAGTCAATGCATGCTTATCACAATTTTTATATCGGTTGCAGTTAGTAACGTCTTAAAATAGATAAATAAAGATAAAGTATAATAGAATCAATGTATAATATCGAGAACAATTCCCAGCAAAGCTAGGAATTGTTTTTATTGGAAAACATGAGAAAAATTTAACAAATATGGCTTGAATAATAAATTTAATGGTGATATTATCAGACATAAAGAGGTTAGTAAAGCTCTAACTAATTTGTTTATTTTAAAAGGAGGCACTTAGTGTGCTGGGATGCTTTTAATGGAAGAAAATGGCGTGACGATATAGATGTACGTGATTTTATACAAAATAATTATACAACATACGATGGAGACGAGAGTTTTCTGAGGTCCTACAGAAGCTACAAACAAGCTTTTGGGGTGAGCTTTCAAGACTTCAAAAAGAGGAAAGAGCTAAAGGCGGAGTCCTTGATGATGGAGACCGAAGTTGCTTTGACTCTAACTGCCTATGGACCGGGATATATTAATGAAGATATGAAAGATCTTGAAAAGGTTGTATGCTCAAACAGATAAACCTCTAAAGAGAGCTTTTATGCCTTTTATGGTATCAAGATGGCAGAGCAGGCTGCAAGTACTATCATGGCTACGACAAATGAGAAGTTCCACAAGATATTTACAGAATATCACAGGACTCATAATCAGGCAGTGTTTGAGGCTTATACACCTGAAATGCATGCAGGCATACATAAATAATTACAGGACTTCCGATACATACGGTAGAGGAAGAATTGTAGAGATTACAGAAGGGTTGCACTTATGGAATAGATTTTCTTATAGAAAAAGAAACAGGAAGATTTGGAAAATTGTAGTGACGGTACAATGTTTGATGAAATAATCCGTCAAAGAGATGAACTGGAATGCAGATAGAGGCTCTAAACAGATGAAGGAAAATGGCTGCAGCACATGGATTTGATATTTCAAAACCTGCAAAGGATGCAAGAGAGGCTGTACAGCGGTTATACTTCGATACCCTGGCAGCTATAAAAGACACAAAACGGTGCGGCAATGAGTGTAGGACGAATTTCAACATTTGATATCTACATTGAAAGAGATTTAAAAGGCAGGAAAACTTACAGAAAGTGAAGCGCGGAGTTGATAGATCACCTTGTAATGAAGTTCAGAATGGTAAAATTTGCCAGAATACCTTCTTACAATCAGCTTTTCTCAGGCGATCCGGTTTGGGCTACACTTGAGATGGCAGGACTCGGTATGGACGGAAGACGATGGTTACAAAGTCGGATTTCTGATTCTTACATACACTTTGAGAATATGGACCTTCACCGAGCCGAACCTCACCGTACTTTATTCAAGCAGACTGCCAAAAGGAATTTTAAAGAGTATTCATCAGTTATTTATAAGAACAAGTTCTGTGCACAGGCGAAAATGATGATGTATCGCGTCCGGTATGGGGTGATGATTATTCTATATGTTGCTGTGTATCGGCGACAGAAACAGGAAAGGAAATGTGTTCTCGGAGCAAGAGCAAATCTTGCAAAATGCCTACTTTATGCTATAAACGGCGGTGTGGACAAAGTCAAAAGAGCAGGTCGGACTGGCTTTCAGACCTATAACATCTGAATACCTTGATTATGATGAGGTAATGGAGAGATATGATGTAATGATGGACTGGCTGGCAGGACCTTATGTAAATACATTAAATCTTATTCAATATATGCATGATAAGTATTATGAGGCTGCTGAGATGGCACTTATAGATACTGATGTCAGAAGAACATTTGCAACAGGTATTGCGGGATTTTCACATGTAGTAGATTCACTTTGTGCAATCAAATATGCCACAGTAAAGACAATACGTGAGAAAACGGAATAGTAGTTTGACTATGAGTCAACAGGTGATTTCCCCAAGATACGGAAATGATGATGACAGAGCCGATGATATTGGTGGTATGGTTTTTAAAGACTTTCCTTAAAAGGTTAAGAAAAGACATACATACAGAAATTCAAGCGACAACATCCATACTTACAATTACCTAAATGTAGTATACGCCGGTAAGGACAGGAAGCATGCCCGACGGAAGAAAGGCGGAGAGCCTTGCTCCCCGGAGAAACCAAAGCTGGTACGGCAGAAAAACGGCCTTTGGTCAGTTTAATTCACTTACAAAGCTGCCGTATGAGTATGCACTTGACGGTATTTCAAAGACCAGACCATCAACCCGTCAGCTCGGACATGGTGAGGGATGAACAAAAGATCTTACTCAGGTAATGGATGATATTGATCAGGAGCGACATCACTCAATGTAAATGCTTTGGTACGGAAAAACTTATAGATGCATGGAACATCCTGAGAAGGAGGAGTATGCAAACTTCATAATAAGAGTCGAGGATATGCCGTTAAGTTTATCGGACCTTACAAGAGAGCAGCAGCTTGACGTTATAGAAGAACATGCCACGATAAGCTATAATATAAACTGATTTGATATTTGGCTATGTGAAGTTTACTTTTGCACAGCCTTTAGCTTTTTGAGAGAAATATGGAAGCAGAGGAAAGATACACTCATTTGAGACATTCGGGCTGGTGGACGTCCGGGGTCAGATTTGTTAGCTGATCAGGCTGTCCTCATGAGGTGTCAGTTCTTGTCAATCCGGACACCTGGTCTACAAAAGGAAAACGAAATATTCAGCGCTCGGATGGGCAACAGGCAAGAGAGTATAGCACAGGAGAATGTGGGATTACTGTAAGTGGTGGAGAACCCTCACTACAGATAGATTTTGTAATAGAGCTTTTTAAAACTGTGTAAAGAAAATGGAGTAACACCGTCTTGATACCGCCGGAAGACCTTTCAGTAAAGATCTGAAAGTTTGGAAAAGTTCAAAATCTTGATGCAATATACGGACCTTATTATGCTTGATATAAAGGAGATAAATAATAAAAAGACACGAAATTATAACAGGCATGAAAACGATCATATTCTGAAATGGCAAAACAATGGATGAAATGGGAAAAGGATGTGGATTCGCCATGTTTTGGTACCCGAAAGAAGTGATTATGATGAGGATCTAGTCAGCTTTAGAGAATTTATTTTTCATTATGGAGAAGGTGGAAGCATATACCCTACACATTGGGAAGACATAAATGGATAATCTGGGAATTGAGTATAAGCTGACGCATCGATCCGCCCATGAAGGAAAGGACAGAAATGCCAACAGATACTTCGATACGATGATACTCAGAATGAGCGACCTTCCGCATTATCACAGATTGTCGCTTTTTGCCTGTACAGACTTTTGATGTTGTCTTTTCAATAAGCTTGCATGAAGTAAAAGCACTGATGGGATATTGCTTAAAAAGACTTGAGAGGGCAAAGAACCGCTTCCAGCTCTATTCTGTCCTGTTTTATTGTAGTAAGGCGGTGATGTAGGTGCACAGGCAACTCGTCAACCGATAATACTTATATCTTCAGGCACTTTATAGCCAAGCTGGTGGCACTGAGCTATTGATGGGCTGCTACATCATGGCTGCAGATTATAGCAGTCATTCCGGCTTCCCAAAATCTTGGTAGATGCTTTTCATACACTCAGACAGATAGTAAGAACAGCCTGTGTTCTCGGGTGTAGTTTTATAGCCATGCTATGCATATATGTAAAAAGCCGCATGTCTCATTTGAAGTACTAGGATCCAAGCGAACCGCCAAGATAAGCTATTTTTTATGACTGAGATTTGTAAGACGATCAAGAATCAGCTCCATTCCTTCACTATTGTCACCGCCGACATATGCTGTAGACGGATTTCCGGTAACATAGCATCAGCACAGCGGAGTATGACTGTCTTTAAAATCATTAATCCAAGGACCATGTAGTGAGAATCCAAGTACAAAATGAACCTGCATAATCATGTTCAAGCATAAAAGATATATGTCATAATGTATGAAAATCGGTATCAACAGGCACTGCTTTCACCTCAAAGCCCGCAGGCTCTGCAAGCTGACGAAACCGATGATACATCATAAGCAAAGTGATGTGGTTCAAGTACTCTATATTTTCTTTCTATTAAAATACAGATATCGGCTTTTTATATCGCCTCATTTTGTGTATAATCCAATGCAACAGCAGTTTCAAGAACTTGTTGGTAAAAGTTTCGCTACAACATCAGGTGCATCATTTAATGCCTAGACACAGTACTTTGAAATGCCTAATTTATCAGCAATATCCTGTATTGTGGTCATAATTTAACATCCTTTCATATAAAAGAAAATCATTTTTATATCATTACAGAATCAAAATGGTAAAGTCAACGAGAACACACACATGGTATTTTTCTGGGTACTGAAACAAAACTGAAAAATTTGTTTAATACTGTATACAGTATTATTTTCTGGCTTTTACATAAAAGAAACATGAAAATTTATTGACTGGAAATTAAAAGACATATATTTACATTAACGAAACAATACGGTACCGAATCAGAGGTAGTCAGATTATGGTAGAGTCTTAAAAGATTTCTAAACAGGAACGCGGCAGCCGACTCTGGATGTCAGGGCTGACCGGATGCGGGTAGCGGTCAGTGTGCTCACCGGAGCCGAAAAGTTGGTCATCAGACTGATGGCTTTGGTCGCCGTCGTGAAGATCAGTCAAAGACAGTGAGAGTGGGTTTCAGACAATGTGTAAAATTTTATGAATGAACATCCGGAATGATATCGCCATTTGTTCACGGAGTTGCAGATGAAGCGACTGCTGCAGCATCAGCACTGCTATGAATCCGGAAGCGAGCGCCGATGTATTTATGTATGCAAACGATCGTATAAGTAATCTTATCGATGCGAGGCAATAGCAAAGTTTGGAGTGAGTATAGATAGAGACTATTGAGTCAACCAACTCAAAAGAGCCGGATGACTTTCACTGCAAATAATGAGCTTTTACGGTGTACCCTTTACAACAAACACCTGGTATATGTTTTATGACAAGTCCGTATTTTCAGATGATGACATAAAAAGTTATTGACACAATGTGCCAGAAGGGTACGGGTATCTTTTCCGCTTGTAAATTCCTGGTATCCGCCTCTCATTCTATCATCTGAAAACGGATGTACATTGTTCGGAAATGAAAAATGGATGAATCAAAGGTGGATTTTGGTCGGAGTAAAAGCAGCTGTAGATGCTACAAATTATGTTATAGACCTGGCATCCTACCTCAAAATTGACTGCTGACTGGTTCGCACTTGCAGGGCCTCGTGACGGAAGTGTAAAGTGCAATGTTTACAGGTTCGGCGGGATGCAAATGCACCATGGAAGCACTTGGAGAAAATAGGTGCAAGCCTCACCTCCTACAGCATACAGTATTAAAGGTGGAGGAGAAGCAGATGCCTCGCAGTTATGCAGAGTTCAAAGGCAATCTGAGTAAACTGCCAGTGAGCATATGGGAACAGGCGGTTGCACTCTGCAGTACCTCGGAGGTGTGGCGAAGGTCAGAGAGCACACTATGAGTTGAGAAATGTTATACCAGTTTTGTCATACCGAACTTTTGTAGTGATCCCGAGATAGCATCTGATGCACTTGTTTTGCATTGCAGAAACAACACTAACAATACAGGACTGACCTTCAGCCTCGCTGTAATCGGCTATGAGTAATTGCTGGAGTCCGCTGAAAACATAAGCGAATCAGAAACAAGAGTCGCGACACATGATAATGCTCAAAAGGTCAGCACAGAAGCAATGAATGCGGCAATGAACAGTACCTAGAATAAACTAAGGGTAAATGTTATGGTTTATTTAAAAAGAGTTAATGAATTTCCGACTCCATACACTTGCACCAATGCACATAAAAGAGGGCGGATTATCAACGAAACTTCTGCACGATCCCTGGCGTGGATTTGGAATACAGGCAAAACGGACAGGTTATAAAAGGACTTATATATCTTTTTACAGAGTATCGCATATCTTGTATGTTTGTAAACGGAATCGGCTTTATATGCGGGTCTACGAACACTGGAAGGTAGAGCAGCAGGAAATATGGGATGAGGCAGCAGATTTATATCTCTACAAAGGGTGACCAGTCCATACTTATATTGCTGTACGGTGTGTACGCAATTTTGATTACCGTTCTTATGGTAGTTATCTGGAGAGGCACATGCAGAGCGCCTTCAGCTGAATGCAGGTGTCAAAGTAGGCAAATAACTTTTGCAGAAGACTTGAAAAACACTTTTAAATGAAAATTTGTATCGTCTGTTTATGACCTGCGCCACAGTACTGTATTTATATTTACAATACCTTAGTATTTACGATCTGTATGGTCATGTATACAACCACAGCCGTATGGTGACAACCATTTAACGCTGTTTTGATTGGGTGGACTTTGATAATTTCAAGACTTTGTTTGGATTCATGCGCATTCTTGGAAGTACATTCTGGTCGGTGCTTGATTGGACAGTGACCCGCGTGTGCAACATTCAGTAACTATATTTTCGGTATGATCTACCACTCTATATAAACAGAAAAGGAACAAAGGCGAAGTGATTTTGGAGATTTTGTTTTGGTACTTTCACGTAGTACCTATGTTCGTATCTACCTTTCATCAAGGCGTACAATGTTACAGCCCGAAGGTGCGGCAATGTACTGAGAAATCTGGACCGAGAGCAAAGTGATAAGAGTCTTTCCTTTTCTACTCGATCCTACTTTGGGCAAGAGTCTATTATAATAAATATCTGGGTAGAGTGTGCGTATACCTTGCTTCAGCCACATAGGTGTATTGCAAAATATCCAGGACTCTTGTGAGGCTGCAAGAGTTGATTTGAGCAATGCAATACAAGCAGCATTTGCTAAAGATTACATTGCCGTACATGCTCTATGTTACAACACCTTATTTGATAGCGTTACATTTACAGGTAATATACATAACTTCAACGTTATCTCACCTCTTGTCGGGAGTGTAGGGAGATCCCGTTACAGACCTCTCTTCAACAGCAGGTAAGACAGAGACCTTTGGTTACTGCTCGCTTTATAGCTGACACTGCATGCTAGTATCACACAATATCGGCGCGGTTATCGGTACTATGACATCGGTTATTTTGCAATCGGCACTGTTCACACAACAGAAACAGCACTCATATAAGGAAGAGGGAGGATTCTAATTATCTAAAGCAATTTCAGTCTGCAAAAGAAAAAGCAGAATGATAAACAAACTGACTGTTGTACATATCGTTCTTAAGGCATTGGCCGTTATTTGGCTTTTTCCTATATTCTGGTAGTAGCGACAAGCCTCAGAGCGGAAAAGGGATCATATGTATCAACCTTCTTCCCAGTTAGGCGTTTACACTTCGACAACTATGCAAAGCTGTTCAGTGATACATACCATATTAAACTTCCTCAGATGTCTATGAACACCTTTTGTTTATCGCAATATGTTCATGTATATTGTTCGGCATTTTATGTAATCGTGCAGCTTCATACCGCCTTTCAAGAATAAAGTCGAAATTAAGAAAGCCTATATGAACATGGCAATGGTAAAGCTTGGACTCTTCCCGGGATTTGCGTCAATGATTGCAGTATACCTTATATTAAAGGCACGATCTCATAGAAGCGAAATCTGATCGACTGGCACTTACTTTTATGTTACTCGAGGTGCGCCTGGATTTCAGATTTGCAGCGATTTTTGATACAATTCCCGCAGCGATAGATGAGAGGCGGCACTTTTGGACGGATGTACCAGATGGCAGATTTTTATAAGATTACATCACCGCTTTAGTAAACCTATTATTGCATATACTGTCTTTAACATCATTTATGGACCATGGCTTTGATTCTTTATCTTTCAGCGAGTCATGCAGAGCAAACTCCGACCAATGCGCACAGGGCCAGCTATAGGATTCTCCGGAAGACGCTCGAAAAGAATATATCGAGCAGCTGGCACACAAGCTAAGTTGCTGCCGAGCAGTGCGCTGATTTCCATTCCCGATTGCACTCTTATTCTTTATTCATGGCAGAAGTACTATGCAGACGTGTCAGGTGTTGTAAAGGCAGGATAATAATAACGGAAAACATAATTGAACTTAAAAATTATTACTCATCAAAGAGTTTTGAAAACCACATTTGGCGAAGGAAACGACCTGGTGTGGAATGTGATGAAAACGTACAGCATTTGGTTACTGTGGTCGGGTGGCAGATAGCGTAGTACCAAATTCCTTTATGAAGCCGGTGACGCGGTAAGGCGTATGAGCAGATTCCTATGGAGGGGATAAGGAGTTTGGAGCCGCACTCGCACAAAGAGCTTCACAAAGTGTACTATGACTTTTGATAAAGATGCCTAAAGAGTGACTGCGACCAGTAGCAAAGCTTGCGGAGTCATCGTATCAGGGCATGGCGGTAAACCTTAAAGAACCGACCCCAGATTGGGAAATGATAAGGTGCCAAAAAAAGATAAAGA